>Ga0209433_10000047_pt1 | contig 34754 bp, 37 predicted proteins | sample METZYME_5_50m_FD_187552 | JGI IMG/M metagenome (GOLD analysis project Ga0209433, IMG submission 187552) | Marine microbial communities from oxygen minimum zone in mesopelagic equatorial Pacific - METZYME_5_50m (SPAdes) (version 2) | ecosystem: Environmental > Aquatic > Marine > Oceanic | place...
TTTAGTATATAATCTAAAACGCTGAGGGTCAAAATGAGCGTTTTTTATAAAATAGATTATGTAATGTTTTATTAGTTTAATAAATAATGCTAAAAATAAAAATATGAAAGAATATTTAAAAAAAGTTTTACAAGCAAGAGTCTACGAGGTTGCCAAAAAAACCCCTTTAGAAAAAGCCAAAAATTTGAGTAGAAGGTTTAAAAACAACATTTACTTAAAAAGAGAAGATCTGCAAGAAGTATTTTCATTCAAAATTAGGGGTGCATATAACAAGATGCAAAATTTAACTAAAGAACAATTATCGAGAGGAGTAATAACTTCAAGTGCTGGTAATCACGCTCAAGGAGTAGCCTTAAGTGCATTACAACTAAAAACGAAAGCCACCATCTTAATGCCCATTACAACACCAATAGTAAAGGTTAATGCGGTTAAAGAACTAAAAGCTGAGGTTATATTATTTGGTGACAACTACGATGAATCATATATAGAAGCCCAACGTTTAAGTAAAGAAAGAGAATTGAGTTTTATTCATCCGTTTAATGATCCAGAGGTAATTGCAGGTCAAGGGACTATTGGAGTAGAACTTTTAAGCCAACTTAAAGATCCACCTGATGCTATTTATATTGCTGTTGGTGGTGGCGGATTAATAGCTGGTATATCAATTTATATAAAAAATCTATGGCCTACTACAAAAATAATTGGTATTGAGCCTGAAGATGCAGATGCAATGACGCGATCATTAAGAGAAAAAAAAATAATCGAATTAGATAATGTCGGTCTATTTGCAGATGGAGTAGCCGTTAAGAAAGTAGGAAAAATAACATTTGATATTGCTAAACAGTACGTTGATAAAATGATTACTGTCAATACAGACGAAATTTGTGCGGCTATCAAAGATGTCTTTGAAGATACGAGATCAATACTCGAGCCTGCAGGAGCCTTATCAATAGCAGGAATGAAAAAAGATATCGCTGAATCTGATTATAAAAATAAGAATTTAGTAGCAATTGCATGTGGGGCAAACATGAACTTCGAACGCCTCAGATTCGTCGCTGAAAGAGCTGAATTAGGAGAATACAAAGAAGTTATGTTTGCAGTTGAGATTCCCGAAAGACCAGGAAGTTTAGTAGAACTATGTAAGTTATTAAAAAAAAGAAACTTAACAGAATTTAGTTACAGGATGTCAAATTCTAGTTCTGCTCAGATATTCATGGGAATTGAGGTTAAAGGTATTACAGATAAAGAAAACCTTTTAAATATATTTAATAATTCGCATCATAAATTCATAGATATTACTAATGATGAATTATCAAAAAATCATCTTAGACATATGGTTGGTGGAAGATTGCCATCTGAGATATCAAAATCAAAGAATGAAGAATTAATAGAATTACTTTATAGATTTGAATTCCCTGAAAGACCTGGTGCACTAATGAATTTTCTAAAAAGTATGAAACCAAATTGGAGTATCAGCATATTTCACTACAGAAATCACGGCGCTGATGTAGGAAGAATAGTAATTGGTGTATTGATAAATAAAAATGGATTAAAAGAATGGTTTGATTTTTTAAATGTATTAGGTTATAAATATTGGGACGAATCCAATAATCAAACATATAAATTATTTCTTGGACCATCAAATTAGATATAGCGTTAACCTCAAGAAGGATTATGGAAAACATTATTAATCAAGACAATTTAAATCATAAAAAAATAGACGGCATAGATCTCATAACAAAAATAGAGGCCATCTTGTACCTAAAAGGCAGACCTGTTGAAATAAAAAATTTATCAGAAATAACTAATACTGATTTACATTTAGTAGAAAGTGCCTTAGAGGAACTTAAAATTAAATATTCCGACCCAAAATCTGCACTTGAATTAAATGAAAATAAATCATCTATTTCTTTAGAATTAAAACAAAACTTAAATGAATTCGTAGAGGATTTACTTCCAGCAGAATTAAAAACAGCTGTTTTAAGAACACTTGCCGTCATAGCAATAAAGAAAAAAATTTTGCAATCAGACCTCATTCTCCTAAGAGGTTCAAGTGCATATGAACACATAAAGGAATTACTTGATAAAAAATTTATCCAAAGAAGGAGACAAAAGGATGGGAGGTCATTTTGGCTAACATTGTCTGAAAAATTTTTTCAAACATTTGCAGTAAGCAATGAATTCCTCTCCAAAATAAGCAAGTCAAATAAGTAAATGTTAGGATGAATTATATTATTTAAATAAATGGTTTCAGAAATTTTTGCAGTTTTAGGTCAAACTTTATCAATTTATTCCTTTATTTTGATAATTAGAATTTTACTAACTTGGTTTCCTGGCATTGACTGGAGTAATGGTATTTTGTCCGCACTTTGTTCAATAACTGATCCTTACCTTAATATTTTTAGAGGGATAATTCCTCCAATAGGAGGCTTTGATATCTCTTCTTTACTTGCTTTCCTTCTTTTAAATGTTATTCAAAATTTAATTACTAATTTACAATACGCAAGTTTAGGGTATAACTACTAACTTATCGATTATCCCCTGAACCCTTAATTTTTCCCTCTAAAGATCTTTTCTTTAATTTATTTAAGTTATCTTCAGCAATATCCTCTAAAGAGAAATTTAATTCACTACATATATTTGATACATACCATAAAACATCTCCAAGTTCCTTCTTCAAACCTATTAGTGTTTCCTGATCAAAAACACCCTCTTTATCTCTTAAGACTTTTTTTATTTTTTCAGCCACCTCCCCAGATTCGCCTACTAATCCAAGTGTAGGATAAATATAATTGGAACCCAAGCTAGGATAAATAGCTGTTTTTCTTGCATTGATTTGATAAGTTTCAAAATTCATAGCTTAGATTTAGTGTTTTTAATATGATAAATTTATCTTATTCCTAGAAAATTTATATGTCGAATGTTGATTTAAAAAGACGAACTAAAATCGTTGCGACTATCGGACCTGCTACCGAAAGTGAAGAAATAATATCAGAGCTTATAAAAGCAGGTGTTACAACCTTTCGACTAAACTTCTCTCATGGAGATCATGATGATCATGCCGAAAGGATAAAAATTATTAGAAAAGTATCTAATGATCTAGATTTAAATATAGGAATACTTCAAGATTTGCAAGGTCCTAAAATTAGATTAGGCAGATTTAAAGATGGACCTATTAAAGTAAAAAAAGGAGATTTATTTACTCTCACATCAAAGGAAGTTGATTGTAATAATAAAATTGCAAATGTTACTTATGAGAAACTACTTGAGGAGATTAGTTTAGGCAAAAGAATACTTCTTGATGATGGAAGAGTTGAAATGATTGTTGAAAATATAAACAAACCAGATAATCTATTACAGTGCAGAGTCACCGTTGGAGGTGTTCTATCAAATAACAAAGGTGTAAATTTCCCTGACGTACAATTGTCAGTAAAAGCTTTAACAGAAAAAGATAAAAAGGACTTACAATTCGGCCTTAACGCCGGTGTTGACTGGATAGCACTTAGTTTTGTAAGGAACCCTTCAGATATCAATGAAATAAAAGATTTAATAAATGAATTTGGATACTCTACGCCTGTTGTTGCAAAAATTGAAAAATTTGAAGCAATTGATCAAATCGATTCTGTTTTACCCTTATGTGATGGTGTAATGGTCGCTAGAGGGGATCTTGGTGTTGAAATGCCACCAGAGGAAGTTCCGCTACTTCAAAAAGATCTAATTAAAAAGGCAAACAGTCTTGGGATTCCAATAATAACAGCTACTCAAATGTTAGATTCAATGGCCTCAAGTCCAAGACCAACAAGAGCGGAAGTGAGTGATGTTGCCAATGCGATCTTAGATGGAACAGACGCGGTAATGCTTTCTAATGAAACTGCTGTAGGCGATTACCCTGTGGAGGCGGTTAGGACAATGGCAACAATTGCTAGAAGGATTGAAAGAGATTATCCTCAAAAAGCCATCGAAAGTCATCTTCCTAGCACTATTCCTAATGCTATTAGTGCAGCTGTAAGCAGTATCGCGAGGCAATTAGATGCTGCGGCAATTATACCCTTAACAAAGTCTGGAGCCACAGCTCATAATGTTAGTAAATTTAGACCGCCAACACCAATACTTGCTACTACAAGTGAAAAATCTGTTGCTAGAAGATTACAATTAGCTTGGGGTGTTACACCAATCTTAATTGAGAGCCAAGAGAGAACATCTAAGATATTTAGCATCGCAATGCAAATAGCACAAGAAATGGGAATTTTAAAACAAGGTGATTTAGTTGTTCAAACTGCAGGCACTTTAACTGGCATTAGCGGTTCTACAGATTTAATAAAAGTAGGATTAGTTAGAAAGGTAATAGCTAGAGGCACATCAATAGGAGAAAACGGTGTTACTGGTAAAGCAAGAATTATTAATAAAGAAGTTGATGTATCACTCATAACACCAGGCGAGATATTAATCGTAAAGAAAGATTTATTAAAAGCTCTACCTTTTTCAAAGGAAATAACAGGAATTATCACAGATGAATCGGAAGAAGAATGTATAAATTTATTTAAAAAGTTAAATACACAGATATCGTCTATTTGTAATTTAGAAAACCTAAATAAAAATATTCAAGATGGAGATTTAATAACCCTTCAACTCAATGAGGGAGTTGTTTATAAAGGTCAAATTGAAGAAACTGATGAAACTATAGATAAGGATAAATATGGCTAGAGATATATCACTCAGCGAAGCTTTTAAAATGGCTGCTAAAACACTAGTTTCAAATAAATTAAGAAGCTCCTTAACTATGTTAGGAATAATAATAGGAAATGCTTCTGTAATTACGCTTGTTGGACTAGGAAGAGGAGCCCAGACTTTAGCTCAAAATCAATTAAGTAACTTGGGAGCAAATGTCCTTTTTATAGTTCCAGGAAACAATGACACAAGAAGGAGAGGTATAGCATTTCCCAAAAATCTCGTATTAGAGGACGCCATTGCTATAAAAGATCAAGTACCTAGTGTAAAAGAAGTTGCTCCGCAAATTTCAGCTAATGAAATTGTTCAATCAAATTCGAAAAGTTTAAGTATTTCAATTGCAGGCATCACACCAGAATTCTTAAATGTTAGAAGTTTTGAGATTAATGAAGGCAGATTTATATCTAAAAATGATGTTAATGGGGCAAAAAGTAAAGTTGTTATTGGTCCAGATCTAAAAACTGAATTCTTTAAAGATAAGTCTGCGTTAGGAGAAAAAATTAGAATTAAGGATAGTTCATATGAAATTGTTGGGATATTGAAGCCAAAAGGAGCTGTGTTTGGTAATAATCAAGATAAAAATGCTTATATACCTATTACAACTATGGTTAATAGAATTACAGGAAAAGATCCTACTTTTGGAGTCAGCCTAAGCTTTATAAGTGTTGAGGCTATAAATAAGAATAAAACCAGTGCTGCTAAATTTCAGATTACAAATTTATTGAGACAAAGGCATAAAATTTTAAGGGATGATGATTTTGCTGTCAGATCGCAAAAGGATGCACTAAATATTGTTAATAATATAACTGGTGGATTAACATTTCTTTTAGCAGGAATTGGAGCCGTTTCACTTTTCGTTGGAGGAATAGGAATTATGAATATTATGTTGGTGTCTGTAAGCGAAAGAACTGAAGAAATTGGATTAAGAAAAGCAATTGGCGCAAAGCAATCTGATATATTAATTCAATTCTTATTCGAAGCTTTAATACTTTCTGTAATTGGTGGATTAGTCGGTACGTTAAGTGGATTATCAGGTGTTTTTATTATCGGAATAATTACACCCTTACCTGCTTCAGTAGGTCTGTCCACTACTTTATCAACAATGATAATTTCTGGATCAATAGGATTAATATTTGGAGTCTTACCGGCAAAGAGGGCTTCAGAATTGGATCCAATTGTTGCTTTAAGAAGCCTTTAGAATTTTTTGAATATTAATAATGCTCAAACTTAAAAAAAATATTGAGTTATTAATTTCAACTCAATGCATATTTATTTCTTCATTAATCCCTTTTTATATATCAATTTCTTCAAATGGAAAATTTTTAACGATAGTTGATCTACCAGTTAACTGGCAGATTCCAATTATCTTAATATTAACTATCTTATTTTCAGATGATATTTTATTAAAGTCACATACTATTTATTTAACTTTAGGATTATTTTTTTTACCTCTTTTTTACGATGGGGGGTCATTAGGTTATATATTAACACCAAATTTTGGATTCCTTTTAGGTATTTATCCGATGATTGTTTATATCAATAAACTAAAATCTAAGAATAAAATAACTATATATAATTTTATTTTATACGGCATAATAAGCATATTAATACTTCATCTAATAGGTATTATTTATCTAACAATTCAACTGTTAATATTTAGTAAAATAGAATTAATAATTTATTCAATAGGTGTATATTCATTTTCAAAATTACCTTATCAAATCTTGATGTTATTTCCATGTACATTATTATTAATTTCTCTAAAAAAAATTAAAATATAACTTTATGAATTTATTAAATAGAGAAAATAAAATAAATTTGATAATAGTTTCTATTATAGTTACATTAGACCAAATCTCAAAATATTTTATAACTTTAAATTATGACTATTTTTTAAATAAAAATATATTTATTTTTTCTATAAATTTTGCAAGAAATTATGGAGCTGCATTTAATATATTTGAAGGTAATAGATTATTTTTATCTTTAATAAGTATCGTATCATCATTAATTTTAATTTATTTTATATTTTTCAAGGGAAGATTAAATTTACTTGATAGATATGGTTTATCTCTTATACTTGCAGGAAGTTTAGGAAATGGAATAGATAGAATAATAAAAGGTTATGTCATTGATTTTATAAATTTAAAACTCTTTGATTTCCCAATTTTTAATATTGCTGATATTGCTATAAACATTGGTTGCATTATATTAATATTTAATCATTTTAAATTTAAAAATTAAGTATGATTACGTTAATAAAAAAATACTATAAATACTTAACCCTAATTATATTATTGTATTTCATAATAAGTATTATAAAAAGTTTATTTAATATTTATACCTTATTTATTATTATCTTTTCTTTGTATCTTTTTTATAAAAAAGATACTAAATTATTTAAGAAAATTCTTTATAAAACATTATTTAAAAATAAAATTTCAAAATTTAATAATAAATTTTCTGCTGCAAAAAAGAGTTTAAATTCTATTTCCGAATTAAAAGATCAAATAGATGATGAAGTTAATTACGAAATAATTAATGATCAAAAAATAAAAATTGAAAGACAATTAAGAGATTCAGACTATAGTGTAATTTTGTTTGGTGCCGGTTCATGCGGAAAAACCTCAATAGCTAGATCTCTACTAAATAGTATGGTTGGAGATATATCGCCTTCTTTTGGAACTACAACTAAAATATCTAGCTATAAGATTAAAATCCCTAGCTTAAAAAGAAAGATAAAAATCATTGATACTCCTGGATTATTTGAAGCTTCAAGCAATGGACAAAAAAGAGAGCAAAAGACTATACAAGAAGCATCTAAATCAGATTTAATTATCTTTGTGATTGACCAAGATTTAAATAAATATGAACTATTTCTATTAAAAAAATTTTCACAGATTGGTAAATCATTAATAGTAGCACTTAATAAATGTGATTTAAGATCTAATAATCAAAATGAAGCTCTTTTCGAAAATATAGATAATACTGTTTCAAAATTCTCCAAAAATTATGAAATAATTAAAACAGTAGCTGCTCCACAATCGATACCAAACATTGGACGTAAACCAAAATCAAAAAAAACTAGTGTTGATAATTTATTCAATGCGATAATTAATGTTCTTGATAAGAATGGAGAAGAATTACTTGCAGATAACATCCTATTTCAATGTCACAAATTAGGTTTAATTAGTAAAAATTTAATTAACGAGCAAAGAAAAAAATCAGCTAAAAGATTAATTAATAAATATGGTTGGATAACGTGCGGAGTAGTTCTTATTACTCCTATTCCAGCAGTCGAATTTATTGCTGCAAGTACAATTAATGTTCAAATGGTTATTCAAATTTCAAAAATATATGGCGTTAAATTATCTAAAAACAAAGCAACTGAACTCACTAAATCGTTAATAAGTGTGATAGCAACATTAGGAATTGTTAAAGGTGGAATGAATATAATATCAAATATTTTATCAACCAATTTTACTAGTACCTTTATTTCAAAATCTATCCAATCAATTACAGCAGCATGGATTATAAGAATAGTAGGTTTATCATTTGTTAAATATTTTGAGCAAAATCAAAACTGGGGTGATGGAGGAATACAAGAAGTTGTTGAAAATATTTATGAAATAAATAAAAGACAAGAGATCATGAAGAATTTTATTAATGAAGCAATACTAAAAATAAAAAACAATAAAAACTATTCACTTATAAAAAAATTACCGCCATATTATTAGATAGATCTGAAAAATAATCATTAAATAAAGCCCTGAAATCAAAAATAGTTATTAATAATAGATAAATAATACATATAGCTATTGATATAAAGCCTGTAAATTTAGCAATAAACTTGGATCTATTCATTAATATTATTATTTAAAAAATTAGCTAACTCTATAATATGTGATTCTTTGGTATTATAATTGCCAAATACAACTCTAAGAATATATCTATTTTTATGCAGAGGTCGAGAAATCATAAATTTATTTTCTAAAAGTATTTTTTTTAATTTAAGTGACCACGTATTAATTTGATTAGTATTCATATTCTTTGGCTCGAAAGAAATAATATGTAATGATCCTGAATAAACATAGAATTTATTTTTATCCAGAATATTTTCAAATAAAAATTTCTTCCTAATTGCACTACTTAAGATATTATCTATTCCATCTTTACCTAAGAACTTTAAACCTAACCATAATTTAATTATTTCAGCAGGTCTAGAACCTTGTACACCTAATTCTCCTCTATTTAAAATATCATCAGAAGAGTCAATATAAGGTAACCCAGTATAAAAGGCTTTTTTAAGCTTATTTATATCATCAATTATTAAAATAGATGAGGTTTTGGTTATCCCTAAGATTTTTTGAGGATTTATGGTTATCGAATTAGCAATATTAAAATTTTCAATTTCTTTTATATTATGAGATTTATAGTTTGAGATTGCAAAAATACCACCTATTGAGCCATCAATATGCAACCATATATTGTTATTTTTGCAGATTTTACCAATTTCATAAATTGGATCAATTGAACCTCTAATTGTAGTTCCAAAAGTTGCAACCACAGAAAATAGCTTTTTACCTAATAATTTATTTTTCTTGATTTCATTATTAAGCTTTGAAATATCCATTTTTCCATAATTATCGGTTTCAATAGATATGAGATTTTCATCTTTAACTCCTATAATTCTTGCACATTTTTTAAATGAAACATGAGCATCTTCACTGATAATAAAGGAGGCTTCAGGATCAAAGGTTAATCCTGAATTAAATTTAGCGCACGCTAAAGCATTTAAATTATTTAAAGTCCCCCCACTAGCGGCTATGCCGCCTGATGAATTACCAAAACCAACTTCATTAGCAAACCATTTGCATAAATCATTTTCAATAATGGAAATACTTGGAGAAAGTTCTTCAGCTAAAAGATTATTATTTAAGGCCCCTGCGATAAGATCTCCTATTATAGAAATTGTTAAAGGTGGAGGGTCTAAATTAGCCAAAGATCCAGGATGAGAAGGATTAAAAGATGAATATATCAATGAATTAATATCATCCAATAGAACTTTTATATCACAACCAAACTCAGCAGGTTCAGATATTATTTTTACTTTATTTTGAGGAAGTGGGGATAATTTTTCTGAAACGGAAAACCAGTCGCAGATAATTTTTGAGGTTTGATTTAATAATTTAAGTAACTCCTCGTTATTTCCATTAGGAGATGGAAAGTAATCTATTATTAAGTTATTTAAATCAGATTTCATTATTTTGATTATTAATGATTGCTTTTTAAATTAAATTTATGAAAGAACAGTTAGAAAAAAATAATTATACAGATTTTAGTAAAAAAAACATTTTTTTTAAATACAAAAATTGGATGAGGGTTGTAATGAGAAGAGCAGAATCTGTGGGTGAAATAGAATTACCAATAGCAGCTTTAATAATAGACCAAAAAGGTAGATGCATAGGAAGAGGAACTAACAAAAGGCAAATAAACAAAGATCCTATAGGACATGCTGAATTAATTGCGTTAAGACAAGCTGCCTTTTTGAGGAAAGATTGGAGATTTAATGATTGCATTATGTTGGTTAACTTAGAACCATGCCAAATGTGCGCTGGAGCATTAATTCAAGCAAGAATGGGTATTGTAATATTTGCGGCAAAAGATAAAAAAAGAGGAGGATTTGGAGGTTCTATTGATTTGTCAAAACATAAAAGCGCTCATCATAAAATGAAAGTATACGGTGGATTATTAGAAGCAGAATCACAAAAATTATTAAAGCTTTGGTTTAAAAAGTTGCGGACTGGAAAATAGTAAATTTTTTAAGCTCAGTATCAAATAAATTTAATAATTTATCTACATTTTCTGAACTTGAATTGTATCCCATTAAACCAATTCTCCAGATTTTTCCTGAAAGAGTTCCTAACCCGTTACCAATCTCAATACCATGATTTTTTAATAGATGATTTCTAAATGCATCACCATCAACATCTGAAGGAATTTTAACTGTAGTTAGGGTAGGTAATCTAAATTGTTCAGCAACATGCAATTCAAGTCCTAATTCAGCTAAACCATTGTATAGTTTTTGAGAATTTAATAGATGTCTATCCCATATATTCCTCAAACCTTCTTTCGCTATTAATCTCAAACCTTCCCTAATTGCATAATTCATATTTACTGGAGCTGTGTGATGATAAACCCGATCTGATCCCCAATATTTATTAAGTAAAGACAAATCCAGATACCAATTTGGTACTTTAGATTTTCTATTCTTTAATTTTTCTTCAGCCCTTTCATTCATTGTAAATGGACTTAAACCAGGCGGACAACTTAAGCCCTTTTGACTACAACTATAAGCCAAATCAATTTGCCATTTATCAATGAAAAGTTCTACAGCTCCTAAAGATGTAACGGCATCAACAAGGAAAAGACAATTATTCTTCCTGCATATTTCTCCAATACCTTCTAATGGTTGAAGTACTCCTGTTGAAGTTTCAGCATGAACTATTGCAAAAATGGATGGTTTAATCTTTTCAATTTCAAATTCAATTTCTTCTAGTGAGAAAGCTTCACCCCAATTTTTTTCAATAACATTTACATTGGCTTTATAACGAGAAGCCATATCTATAAGCCTGTCTCCAAAATATCCCTTTTTAGCTACTAAGATTTTTTCTCCTTCCTCTATAAAATTTGCAATAGAAGCTTCCATCGCGGCACTACCAGTCCCACTCATTGGTAATGTAACTCTATTGTTGCACTGCCATGAATATCTCAATAATTTTTGTACATCGGACATTAATTCCAAATATGCTTCATCTAAATGACCAATAGGATTAAGTGATAATGCTTTTAAAACCTCTGGATTTGCATTAGAAGGTCCTGGCCCTAATAACAACCTTGTTGGAACAAATGTATTTGAAAAATTTGGTAAATTATCTTCGATTAAGGAAGATACAAGCTTTGAATCTGTCAAAACCTTTTTGCAGTATTACTTTAAATTAAACCAATAAGGTTACTTAAGCGATAATTATTTAAGGAAATTAATTCAATTTAAATATTTTCATACAAAAACGCCCTAATAAATAACTTGAAATAAACAAAGATCGTATTAAGTGTTCAAAAAAGTTACGATTGATACAAAATTAGTATTTTAAAATTACTAATTTCTAGTAAGGTATAAAAAATTTAATGTCTAAATCTTCACAAGATGTTTTAAGTCAAATTAAAGATGAAGGTATCGAACTCATCGATTTAAAATTCACTGATATACATGGAAAATGGCAACATTTAACAGTTACCTCTGACATGATTGAGGAGGAGTCATTTATTGAAGGTCTAGCATTTGACGGATCATCAATAAGGGGATGGAAAGCTATTAATGCTTCAGATATGGCTATGGTTCCTGATTCAACTACTGCATGGATTGACCCTTTTTATAAGCATAAAACATTAAGTATGATTTGCTCGATTCAGGAACCTAGAAGTGGTGAGCCATATGACAGATGTCCTAGGTCTTTAGCAAAAAAAGCACTATCTTATTTGGATTCAACTGGTATTGCTGATTCAGCATTCTTCGGTCCTGAACCAGAATTTTTTCTTTTTGATGACGTAAGGTATGATTCTAAAGAAGGAAGTTGCTTTTACAGTGTTGATACAATTGAAGCTCCTTGGAATACAGGGAGAGCAGAGGAAGGCGGAAATTTAGGTTATAAAATTCAGTACAAAGAAGGATATTTTCCTGTATCACCTAATGATACAGCTCAAGATATAAGATCAGAGATGCTTTTGTTAATGGGCCAACTTGGTATACCAATAGAAAAACATCATCATGAAGTTGCAGGAGCAGGTCAACATGAATTGGGAATGAAATTTTCATCTCTTATTGAAGCTGCGGATAATGTAATGACATATAAGTATGTAGTAAGAAATGTAGCCAAGAAATATGGAAAGACTGCAACATTTATGCCCAAACCCGTTTTTAACGATAACGGTACGGGTATGCATGTTCACCAAAGTTTATGGAAAAGTGGACAACCATTATTTTTTGGAGAAGGCACATATGCTAACCTCTCACAAACAGCCAGATGGTACATAGGAGGAATTTTAAAACACGCTCCTTCCTTTTTAGCTTTTACTAATCCAACAACAAATAGTTATAAAAGACTAGTACCTGGTTTTGAAGCACCTGTAAATCTTGTATATTCTGAAGGTAATAGATCTGCAGCTGTGAGAATTCCCTTAACAGGTCCAAGTCCCAAAGCTAAGAGACTTGAATTTAGATCTGGCGATGCCCTGGCAAATCCATATCTATCATTTACTGTAATGATGTTGGCTGGCATAGATGGCATAAAGAATCAAATTGATCCTGGTGATGGAGTAGATGTTGACCTTTTTGAATTAAGTCCAGAGGAACTCTCAAAAATTGATACCGTTCCATCATCTTTAAATGATGCACTAAATGCTTTAAAAGCAGACAGAGAATATTTATTAGCTGGTGGAGTGTTCACAAATGATTTCATTGATAACTTTATTGATATAAAATATGAAGAAGTTCAACAACTAAGACAAAGACCACATCCACACGAATTTTTCATGTATTACGATGCATAAATTGATGAATTTATAAAATTCATTTATTATTTATTAAAAATCAATTTTTTTGAGAATTTATACAATAAATTCTCAAAATCATTTTTTTTTTGTTGAAATAAGTATATACAGATTTTGCTATGGTACAGGACTCAATCACTAAAATAGCCTATAACACTCTTCAGCAAGGCAAAAGCATTGCAGGTTTAGCTCATAAAGAGATTAGTAGTAAATTAATGAATTTACTATCTCCCGATGAGAAATTAAATGATTTTAATATTGATAAAGATCTTCTTTCAAATATCCAAAAATCAATGAGTAAATTGAGAGAAGAAGATTGGAACGATGCCGAAAATAATATTTACCCACTTAAATTATTATTTGACGAACCTTGGTTAAGGTATTTAACACAGTATCCAAAAATTTGGCTTGATATGCCTAATACATGGGAGAGAAGGAAAAAACAAAACAATAATGATTTACCAAAAACCATAGATAAAGAAAATTATCCAAACTATTATTTGAGAAATTTCCATCATCAAACTGATGGTTATTTATCAGACTTTTCTGCTAGTATATATGACCTTCAAGTAGAAATTTTATTTAATGGTACAGCTAATCCGATGAGGAGAAGAATAATTAAACCATTAAAAACTGGCTTACTTAATTTTAATAACAGAAAAAGAAGTTCAATAAAAATCTTAGATGTTGCTACCGGCTCAGGCAGAACACTTAAACAGCTTAGAGGAGCATTTCCAAAAGAAAAGATCATAGGTCTTGATCTTTCCGATTCTTATCTCAAAGAGGCAAGTAGGCATATCTCAAGCTTAGAGGGCAACTTAATTGAATTAATAAAAGGGAATGCAGAAGAACTACCCTTTGAAGATAATAGTTTTCAAGGTGTATCTTGCGTATACTTATTTCATGAATTACCCAGAACAGTTCGAGAAAATGTCCTAAAGGAATTTATTAGAATACTTGAACCTGGTGGAACCCTTGTTTTAGCTGATTCAATACAAATAAAAGATTCTCCTGAGTTTTTAAGCATAATGGAAGGTTTTTATAAGAATTTTCATGAACCCTTCTATTGTGACTATATTAAGGATGATATTGATAATAAAATGAAAGATATTGGTTTCAAAGAAGTTTCTTCACAATCCTTTTTTATGACGAAAGTCTGGTCTGCGGTAAAATAAAAAAAATCTTATTTAATCAATGAAATCATGGCCTAATAATACACAGAGAATAGTAAAGGACTTAAACGAAAATCTCAAAATTGATCATAATAACTGGCACAAATTGAAAAGCAACAAAAATATAAGGGCTGCTGAATTAATTTCATCAGCTTTATGTCAACTTATTATAGGCAATAATACTAAAGACTCTATTGCCTATTTAGAGGAAAGTATAAAATGGTTAAAGGGTATTAATGTTGATACACCTTGTCCAGACAGGAAATCACCTCTTTAAAGCCAATTGGACTCTATTACCTTTCGGACTCCATCTAACATCATCAAAACATTCATGAATTATATATAAACCTCTTCCATTAATTGAATCAACTCTTTTTGGTAAATGAAAGATTCTTTTCTTTTCTTCCAAACCATTTCCTTGATCTTGAATTTGCCATACACACCAATTTGGAGTAATAATCCTTTTTACTTTTATACTTTTATCAGGATCAAGATTATTTCCATGTTTCACAGCATTAACAAGCGCTTCATGTAAACCTAATTTTACTGTGTAAAAATTTCTTCTTTTTTTTAACGGTTCTAATAATTGATCTACGAATTCGGTTAATTGAAGAGAAGACTGTAATTCAAATTTAGAAGTGCCCTGAATAAAGGACATAAAAAATCAAAGTTTTCTTAATAATAACTTATTATTGGATCAACAATCAAAGACAATTATCATGTCTTAAAGCTATTGAAGGATGTCTTAATATCGAATCCATAAGCCTTACCCCTCTTAATTGATTAACTAAAGGCATATGGCCATCCGGAGCATCTAAAGACCATGAAAAAGCTGAGGGATAACGAGTCCAAATTCCATCTTTTTTCCATCCAATTCTTGGCCATAATAGATCATATCTTTTTCCAACTGATTTTAATAGTTTTGCTTGTATTGAAAATCCAAATTTTCCTTGAGAATAAATTTTCCACAATCTATCAAGAGTTTCAAGATCTTTTCCAGGCATGTTTTTGACCTCACTATAAAATACATAACCTCTTTTTTCTGCAACTTTACCTGCAAGTTCTCTTAGGATAGAGCTAGTCAGTCTATCAGCCTCTTCAAAGTTTTGTTCAAGTAAATTTAATTGCAATTTATCAAAATTAATTTCTTTTTCTGTATAAGTTAAGAACCACTTATTATAAATATCATTTTCAAAAAATTCTGGCTTATACATTTTTAATACTTGTAAAATCCAGCCATTTGCCCAATCATCTCCTCCTCTTTCGCTTTCTCTCAAAAAAGTATCAGCAACCTCAAATAAAGAATCAGCTGAAGATTCAATTTTCTTTATTAAACTTTTTCTTTTTCTTTGATTAGCTTCAAAAAAACTATTAACTAAATCAGTTATGTTTTCTATACTATTGTTTTTATCCTGCAAAGACATTTTAATAAGAAGACAAGTTTAATTAATTTATTTATATAATCCTATGAATTTCAAAAAGACAACGCTTAAGGAATTTAGGAATTTAAAAGGTCTTCTTATTGATTTAAGAAGTCCAGATGAATATTATAAAGGACACATGCCTAATTCAATTAATATTCCACTATTTAATAATGATGAAAGAGCATTTATTGGTAAAAAATATAAAAATGCTGGAAGAGAAAAAGCTGTTTTTGAAGGATTAAAAATTGTTGAAAAAAAATTTGATCAATTAATTGGAGATATAGTTTCAGAAAATAAAAAATATATTAATAAAACTAAAACACCACTAATAAGTTCTCAATTAAAATTTTATTGTGCAAGAGGAGGTATGCGATCTATCAGTGTAAGCTGGCTTTTAGAAAAAATTGGTTATAAATCTTTTAAATTAGAAGGGGGATATAAATCATATAGAAATTGGGTTTTAAATAGCTTCCAAGATGATAGAAATATTACTTTAATTGGAGGCAAAACAGGTACGGGTAAAACCAAAATTCTTAAAAAATTAATGAGCCATAATTATCAAGTTATTGACCTCGAATATTTAGCAAATCATAGGGGCAGTTCATTTGGAGGGTTAGGAATGACTTGTCAACCATCAAATGAGCAATTTGAAAATTTATTAGCAGAAAAGTTATTAAGATTTTCTAAAAGTAAAACTATTTATCTTGAAGCAGAAAGCGCGAATATAGGTAGTTGCAGAATCCCTAATGAATTATTTAAGCAAATGAAAAATGCAAAAAGGATAGAAATTATCCAAAGTAAAAAAAATAGAATAAGTGAATTAATTAGAACTTATAGTGTCTTTCCAGATAATGAATTAAAAAATTCAGTAAAAAAAATAAGTAAAAGACTAGGTCCTCAAAGAACAAAAAGAGCAATTGAAGCTATAGGGAGTAAAAATTGGGAAGATGTCTGCAATGCTGTTCTTGACTACTATGACAAGTGTTATGACTATGAATTAGCAAATAATTTAAACGTGAACATTATCGATATTCAAGATAAAGAAGAGAACGAAATCATTGAATTAATTACTAAAGAAGAAAACTAAAATAAAAATTACAAAGAAAATTTTTTTGTTATAGAATTGATAGATCATTAAAGGGATCTTATGTCAAAAAATAAAGAAGCGACAATACAGTTTTATGAAGGAGTAAGCGAGCCAGTCGTTCCTGAGATAAGATTAACTAGAGGGAAAGATGGATCAACAGGTCAAGCCTTTTTTATATTTGAGAAGCCTCAAGCATTATCTAAACTATCTAGTGGAGAAATAATAGGTATGAAGATGATTGACGAAGAAGGTGAGTTAACTACAAAAGAAGTAAAAGCTAGGTTTGTTGATGGCAGTCCCACTTTTGTAGAGGCTGTTTATTCCTGGAGAAATAAGGATGATTTTGAGAGATTTATGCGTTTCGCAAATAGTTATGCGAAATCAAATGGTTTAGGATATTCTGAAAAGTAAATAGTTCACAACAAAATTGAATAGTTCTCTTTTTTTTAAATTACTTGTAATATCATTTATATTTTTAATCTTTTGGAGTTTAAGAGATTTTTTCTTACTAATTATATGTTCTTTAGTGTTAGCAAATATTATATGCAATTTATGTAATCAGTTCAAAAGATTGTTGAAGATACCTAGACCTTTTTCCCTTATATTAGTATTAATTGTTTTAACGTTTATATTTCTTACCTCAGCAGTTTTAATTTTGCCTCCATTTATAAAAGAGTTTAATGAAATTCTTTTTGACATCCCTAATGCATTTACAAGAATAAACTCATTATTAAATTCAAACTTAGATAAGGTAAACAAATTATTTTATGGAGAAGATTCTAAAAATATTTATGACAGTTTAAGTATTATTAATGAGTTTACTACTTTACCTGATGCGGCAAACATAGTTAAGGCAATTCAAGAAAGTTTTGTAAATTTAATAAATTTTGCTGGAAATCTAGGTTCTGGATTAATTAGGCTCATCTTTGTCTTAGTTGTAAGTTTAATGATTTCAATTGAACCAAATGCCTATAAAGAAGTGGTCTTACTTATAACGCCAAAACACCTAAGAAATAAATTCAGAAATATTTTAGAAAAGTCAAATATAGCCTTATCTAATTGGTTATTTTCAATGGTTATAAGTTCTCTATCTGTTGGATTATTATCATTAATCGTACTCTATGTGTTTGATGTTAAATATGCAATTTCGAATGCCATTATTGCAATGGTTTTGAATATTATTCCAAATATTGGTCCGGTTTTGAGCGCAGTATTTCCTATCTCAATTGCATTAATCGATAATTTATGGAAACCTCTTCTAGTTTTAGGCTCTTATATTATCATTCAAAATATTGAGAGCTACATAATTATGCCCTCAATAATGAAAAAGAAGACTAATCTTCTTCCAGGTTTGACACTAATATCCCAATTTGGATTTACTTTCATATTTGGCCCATTAGGATTAATACTCTCACTTCCATTAGCAGTAGTAATTCAAGTAGTCATTAAAGAGATTTCTAACCAAGACTTTAAGGTAGAAAATTATTAATTTAAATTTTTTCTTAAGTAAGGAAAACTTAAAATTATAAAGAAGCTAAGAGGATGTCTCAAGAAAGCATAATATATAGAACTTATTGTTAAGTAATCAAAAATAATTTTAATTTCATTTGAAAGATCAAAAAATAAAAAAATCAGTAAAAAAAATAAAAAATTATTTTTTTTCATATTGAAATTATTTACTATCCTCTATCAAAAAAGATGGAGCCAACAATATACTTGAATAACTTCCAACTATAATTCCTATTGCAAGAGCAATTGAAAACCAAAAAAGAGAATACGAGCCAAATAATATTAATGTAAGCAAAGGAATTAGCGTTGTTAAACTAGTGAATAAAGTTCTTCTTAAAGATTCATTTACAGATACCTCTATACTTTCATTAAAATTATTATATTTTTTTGATTTATTATTTTCTCTAATCCTATCAAAAATTACAACAGTATCATTAACTGAGTATCCAGCAATTGTTAATAATGCAACTGCAAATAAACTATTTACTTCAACAGATAAAATTATACCTAACCATGAAAAACAACCAAAAACAATAAATAAGTCATGAAATAAAGCTGTTAATGCAAGAATAGAAAATTTCTTATCAAATCTGACTGAGAGATATAATGAGATCGCTACTAATGAAATAGCTAGAGAACTTAATCCATTAACTAATAAATCCTTACCCAACTTAGGTCCAACTGATCTAGAGTTTTTACTTCCAAAATCTAAAGGACCAATAATTTCATTTATATTTTCAATTAGTTCTTCAGATTTATTTATTTTTATAAAAGGAGTTCTTATTGAAATTAATTTATTATCGTTTTGTAATTGTAATCTTATATTGTTAACAAGAGTTTTATCCTTTGAGATATCTCTTATCTTTTGTAATAAAATATCTGTTGTAATTTCTGAACAAGATTCATTACATATTCTTTCGATTCTAATTTCATTACCACCAACAAAATCCATGCCTAAATTTACAGGTTTTTTGATTGGTTTATAAAAACTTGATAACAAAATTCCACTTAAACTAAAAAGAATTAGAAATAAGGAGAAATACCATATTCCTTTTTTGATTTTTAGCAACTTTATAAATTTAGAGCTCATAATTTCTTATTAGATAAGTTCTTATTAATTATATTTTTATCATTTATTAAATAAAGTTTTATTTGCCTCATAGATTGATAACTTGTCAAAAACCTTAAGAATGTTTTAGAACAATTTAAAGAGGTAAATAAACTTATAATTACTCCTATACCTAATGTGGCTGCAAATCCCTTTACAAAATTTGTACCGACTATAAATAATATAAAGCAGCTTATCAAGGTAGTTATGTGTCCATCGATTATCGATGAATTAGCCCTTAAAAAACCATTATCTATAGATCTAATTAAAGTATTTCCATTCTTTAATTCATCTCTAATTCTCTCAAAAATTAATATATTTGCATCTACTGCCATACCAAGGCTCAAAATCAATCCTGCTATCCCAGGTAAAGTAATTGTTACAGGTATTAGAGAATATAGAGCTAGATTAAATAAACCATAAATTAATAGTGAAACCACTGAAATAAATCCAAGGATTCTATAGTTAACTATCATAAAAAGACCAACAAATATTAATCCAAGTATTGCCGCATAAAAACTCTTAATTATATTTCTATTTCCAAGTAATGCTCCAATAGTGTTTGTTTCAATTATCTCTACTGGCAGTGGTAAAGATCCTCCTTTTAATTGCACTTCTAATTCGCGTGCTTCTTCAGCCGAGAAATTACCGCTTATAGTAGCAGATCCTCCTGTAATTCCAGTTTTAGAAAACTGATTCCCAACACTTGCTTCGCTAATGGATTCACCATCTAGAACTATAGATAATAAACGATCACTTCCAGCAATTGATTTTGTTAATTCAGCAAACTTATCTCCGCCATCACTATTGAAAGATAGTAAAACCTCCCAATTATTATTTGACTGCTCTTGTCTTCTTCCTGCACTAATTAAGTCTTTTCCAGTCAAATCTGTCGACTTAAATAAATTTGCAATTTGCTTATTAATATATTTTCTCTGGTCTATTAATTTTGAATAAAAATCAACTTTATCAGATTCATACCCTGTCACATCTTTAATACTTATTAAAGCACTTTTCAACTTTTGAAAATTATTTTCATCATATTTTCTACTATTAAAGTCATTAAATAATTCTATTAAATTATTTATCTTTAGTCTTTGTGCTTGATAGGTCTTTAACTCTGAAAAGGTATTAGGAGTTTGAGTTCTAAATTCTAATAAAGCTGTTTTTCCAATAATTCTTGATGCAGATAATGGATCTTGTTCCCCAGGTAGTTCAATTATTAATTGATTATTTCCTAGAGTTTGAAGATTAGATTCTGATACACCTAAGTTATTAACTCTCCTATCTAAAACTGCCTTAACAGATGCAAGTTCATCTTTGGTAACTTCTTCTTTATCTTTAATTAATTGAAGTGTTAACTGTGATCCTCCCCTTAGATCCAAACCTAATTGAAAGGGATAATTAATTAATAAATAAATCGAAAAAGCGATCAAAAAAATAATAAAAAAAAGCCATCCTTGCCTTCTTTTCATATTTTAAATACTCCCCTTTACAAGACTTTCAACTTGTTCAATAATTTGATGAGGTTGAATAATTGTTAGATTTTCTAAATTACCATTATAAGGAGTTGGAATATCCTGACTAGATAAGCGTATTGGTCTAGCATCTAAATCATCAAAGCACTGTTCTGTGATTAAAGCTATGAGCTCAGCTCCTATGCCTCCCGTTTTCATACACTCCTCAACAATTAATACTTTATTTGTTTTCTTGATAGATTTGGATATTGTTTTCATATCAAAAGGTTTTAGACTTATAAGATCAATTAATTCAACATCAATATTATTTTTTTCTAATTGCTCAATAGCTTTTAAACAATGGTGACGCATCCTAGAATAAGTTAGAATCGTAATATCTTTACCTTCTTTTACTAAATCTGCTTGATCCAGGGCGCATACATAATCCCCAGAAGGAAGTTCCTCAGATAGATTATATAAAAGTACATGTTCAAAAAATAAGACTGGATTATCATCTCTTATAGCTGCTTTCATTAATCCTTTAGCATTAGTTGGAGTACTACAGGCTACTATTTTTATACCTGGTACAGCATGAAAATAGGCTTCTAATCTTTGGCTATGTTCTGCTCCAAGTTGTCTACCAACTCCTCCTGGACCTCTTACTACAGCTGGTATTTTATAATTTCCACCACTTGTATATCGGAGCATACCCATGTTGTTTGAAATCTGATTAAAAGCAAGAAGTAAAAAACCCATATTCATACCTTCAACAATTGGTCTTAGACCTGTCATTGCTGCACCTACAGCCATTCCAGTAAAGCTATTTTCGGCAATAGGAGTATCTAGTACTCTTAATTCTCCATATTTATCATATAGATCTTTTGTAACTTTATAAGAACCACCATAATGACCAACGTCTTCACCCATAATACAAACATTAATATCTTTAGACATTTCTTCGTCAATTGCTTCTTTTAAAGCATTAAATAATAAAGTTGTTGCCACAATAAGAAAAAACCTAAAATCATCCTATATATAAATTTATACCATTAAGGTGGGATTATCCCCCTTCTGCAAAGGTTATAAGTAGTAATATTGATAAAATCATCCCAGGCGATAATAGAAGAATTAACAAGCCGAGGTCATGTAAAGACATCTAAATAAGTTTATATTTACTTGATAATATTCAACTTTTACTTAATTTTTAAGAAAAAACTTCGAATAAATACAATAAATAAACCAAAACCAATAAAGGCGAAAGAGAATGTTGCTAAAAATGATAATCCGACTATCAAAGTATTTAAGCTTGTAGATATACTTTGAACTATTTCAGAATTATTTGAAGGTCTATGAGTTGCAAAATAAATAGCTATATTTTTACTTATCAAATAAAAAATCATAAAAAGAGAAAAACTTGTTATTGATCCAATTAAAAAACTTAGTGGACCTTTCGGAGGATCATTCTTATTATCATTTTCACTTATTTTTGATGAATCAATTTGATTTAATTCTTTTTTATTCATAACTAGACAATTTCAATACCTTTACTATGAAATTGGCATACCCAAACATCAAAATCAAATTTTTTAAATATTTCAATATTCTCCTTATATATTTTATTAGCTATATTTAAGTCTTCAAATATTGCATAACAACTTGGACCAGATCCACTCATAGAGGAGCAAAGTGAATTATCTAAATTTGATAAAATATTAAGCCCATCATTAACTGATTTAAATTCATTTTGAACTATCTTCTGCAAATCATTTCTTATACTTATTTTTTTTTGAAAAATATCTTTGTTTATAAATCCTAAATTTTTTAATGTATCTCTTTTCTGTTCGATATTTATATTTGATAAATCAATAAATCTAGAATATTTTTCATAATATTTCTTATAAACATATGCAGTAGATATTGAAATATTTGAATTTTTTATTAAAAGCAATCCATAAGGTTTAGTAAAATTGTATTTTTTTAAAATTTCTCCTCTTCCAAAACAATATTGGCTTCCACCTTTTATACAAAATGGGACATCAGATCCTAATTTACTAGCTAATTGATGTAATATCTTTGAATCTAAATTTAAATTCCATAATTCATTTAAACCAATTAATGTTCCAGCTGCATCACTAGAGCCACCTGCTAATCCAGCTCCTATGGGAATGTTTTTTCTTAAGAATATATTTGCTCCTAATTCTTTTTTACCTGAATAATCTTTTATGAGTCTAGCTGCTTTGATTATTAAATTTTCATCACCATCATCTAGATTTGCAGAATCAGTTTTTAAATTTAATTTTCCTTCATTATTAATTTCAATTTCTAATTGATCTGAAAGATTAATACTTTGCATTACCATTGCTAACTCATGGAAACCATCTTCTCTTTTTCCTATGATCTCTAAATGAAGATTTATCTTTGCTGGAGCATTAATGATAATTTTTTTGTTCTTTAGATCTAACATTAATTTATTATTTCAATTATTTATATTAATACAAAGCTTTGCGATATTGATCCACTGTTCGATTGACAACTCCTGAGGTCTTAAATCAAAACTTATTCCACTCTCAATTTCTATCCTTTCAATATCCTCCTTACTTAATATTGAAGTTATTGTATTTTTTATTTTTTTTCTTCTAGCACTAAATGTCACTTTTAAAAGATTATCAATATATTTTTCTAACTTAAAATCTAATCTTAAATTTGACGGTAAAGGTTTAAATACTACTAACGATGAATATACTTTTGGCTTAGGATAAAAGGCAGAAGGAGAGATATCACATATTTTTTCTACTGTGGAAATAAGCTTAATTCTTGTACTGATTGCCCCATTATTACTATCTCCTTCATTTGCTATTATTCTGTCTACTATATCTTTTTGCATTAAAAAAATTATATTTTTTATATTATTTTTTCTTTCTTCTCCTAACCCTCCCAAAAACTTTTCTAAAATTGGACTACTTATATTGTAAGGTATATTTGCTACTACTTTAGTGAACTCATATTTAGAGTTTTCAAAATTAATTTTAAGTATATCTCCTTGTTGTAATGAAAACTTTTCATTAACAGAAAATTTTTTAGTTAAAAATTCAATCAAATCCTTATCTAACTCGACTGCGTGCAATCCTCTTATTTTAGAATCTAATAATCTAGATGTTAAAGCGCCTCTCCCTGGACCAATCTCTAAAATAAAGTCATCTTCATCAAGATTAGCAGTCTGTCTTATTTTCTCTAGAATTTTTTCATTTATTAACCAATGTTGACCAAATCTCTTTTTTGTAAATCTTTTTTTTAAATTCATAAAAAATATAAATAGAATATTAAATAATCACTATTTAAATTATATCAATTTTAATTATGAGCTTTTCTAAGAATAATTTAGATAAATTAAAATCCATTCAAAAAAAAGATTCTTTTAAAAATAAAATTTCTCCTCAAAATTTGGATCTATCCAAAATAAATCAAACCTGCTCATCCAATAATGACAAACCAGAAGAGCTTTTTTATTCAATTATCGATAATTCATCTTCCCTTGAAGAGACTACTTTTGTTAGTCCCATATTGAAAAATGCAGAAGATAACTTATTCAAATCAAAGATTAATAAATATAACTCTAATAACGTTTCAAGCTCAGCTAATTCTAATAACGAATTATCAGAAGAAGATCTTTTATACGATGAATTCAACTACCTATTAGAAGAATAATATATAATTTAAATTAATTAATTTATGATCCAAACAAATAGATTAACAATAAATGCTATAGGCAAAATAAAAAAGCCTTGGATAAAAGAAGGGATTGATCAATATAGAAAACGAATGCCTGATCTTATAATTAGAGAATTTAAACATTTTAAAATAAATCATTTTAAAGAAACACGAGATAAAAATATAATCATCAGTCTTGGGGAAGAAGGTAAGTCCTTTAACTCAAAAGAATTTTCCTCCTTACTTTTAAATTTCAATAATCAAAAAATCACTTTTTTTATTGGAGATTCTGACGGCTTATCCTCTCAATTTAAATACAATTCAGACCTTTTACTTAGCCTCTCCCCATTAACATTCCCCCACGAACTAGCACGACTAGTTTTAATTGAGCAAATTTATCGTGCTGTTTCGATTTCTAAAAATTCACCTTATCATCGTTCATAGAATGAAGATGATTTAAATTAATGTTAAATAAATAAATAAAAAGGCCATTACACCAAAATATACCTATATAGTACATATATACTATGTAATTTCATGATGGTTGATAAAAGGTTTAATCTACCCTTACTCGGTGATTCGGTATCTGCAGGATTTCCTTCCCCGGCTGATGACTATACAGAACAAAATATAGATTTAAATGAACATTTGATTAAAAATCCCTTTAGCACTTTCTTTTTGCGCGTTAAAGGAGATTCAATGATCAATTCAGGTATTCAAAATCATGACTTAATAATAGTCGACAAGAGTTTAATTCCAGCACCAGGTAATATAGTTATTGCAATGATAGATGGAGAATTCACAGTAAAAAGACTAGAGAAAAAGAATGACGAATTATATTTAAAATCAGAAAATGATAGCTATCCAGATTTCAACTTTAAGAATCATAATGAAATTCAAATTTGGGGTGTTGTCACATATTCAATACATAATTTCGCATAAAGAAAAGCATGGAAGCTATAGCACTGGTAGATGGTAATAATTTTTATGCTTCGTGTGAACAAAGCATCAATCCATCATTAAGAGGGAAACCATTAGTAGTGTTATCTAATAATGATGGATGCATCATTGCAAGAAGTTCAGAAGCGCGCGCTTTAAGAATCAAAATGGGAGTTCCATACTTTAAAGTCAAGGAAAAACTCAAAAAGGAAAAAGTAGTAGTTCTAAGTTCAAATTATTCCTTATATGGCGATATGAGCAGAAGATTAATGAATCTACTAACTAAATATTGTGAGCAAATAGAAATTTATTCAATTGATGAAGCATTTATTTCTATAAATAGGCCTCACGATAATAATTTATATCCTTGGGCAAGAGAAATAAGAACTTCTATATATCAAAAGCTAGGGATAAATATAACAGTAGGCATAGGAAGTAATAAATTAAGATCTAAATTGGCCAATAGATTAGCAAAAAAGATCAATACCTCTTCTGGCATATTTGACTTAGAAAAGATCAATAATGAAGATGAATATTTAAGAAAAATCAAGATAGAAAATATATGGGGAATCGGCTATCAAACATCAAAATGGCTACAAAGTAAAGGTATAAAAAATGCTAAAGAATTGAAAGAGATGAATCAATATGAGATTAAAAAAAAGTTAGGAATCGTAGGAGAAAGAATTCAATTAGAATTAAAAGGTTATAAATGTCTTCCTATTGAAAAGGTAAAAAAATCAAAAAAAGAAATTCGCGTAAGCAGAAGTTTTGGTAAACCTATTACAAAATTAGAAGATTTAAAACAAGCCTTATCAATATATACAATAACAGCAGCAGAAAAAATGAGGCTTCAGAATTTACAAGCCTCTACTGTTACTATATTTACGCGTACAAGTCATTACTCAAATTCCAGCTATCAGAAAAGTGCCCATAAAATTTTAATAGAGTCTACTAATAATACAATTTACCTCTTAAAAATAGTTCTTGAATTATCTAAAGATATCTATCATCCTGACTATAAATTGGCTAAAGCAGGAGTCATCATGCAAGATTTAACTCCTTATAATTATTCACAAAAATCAATTACAAATTATCCTTTAAAAGGTAAATCAGAAAGAGAAAGAGATCTAATCAAAACGATTGATTTTATAAATAAAAGATTTAAAAGTGAAAAGATTACTTGGGGAATTACAGTAAAAAAAGGATCATGGAAAATGAATAGAAATTTGTTAAGTGGTATATCAACAACAAATATCAGCCGAATTCCGACTATAATAATTTAAATAAAATTAAAAATGGAATTTATAATTTTTTTAAGTAAAGTCGATAAAGAAATAATTGAACTTATAAAAAAAGCTAATTATTCAATTGAAGAGAATGCACCTTTATGTTTAATAGATAAAAAATTTATAGGATTCCATAAAAAAATTGAAAAGAGTATAGTTATTTGCACAAATAATGCTAAAAAAATAAGTCATTATAGGAAAATTAAAAAAAATATTAATGATAACCACAAAACAAAACTTTATATAAGAAGGGGATTAAGGCATGAGGCGACTCATATGGCTCAGTCTTGCAACAATAATAAAATAACAGGAATTATAGAAAATTTAGATCAAAAAATACATAAAAACAAATTAAAGGCATTATATTCTTCAGTAAAAATTTCAGGAAATTTAGAGAAAGAAATGGAAGCTTATGTTATGGAAGACAAACCAAAAAAAGTTAAAGAAGCTATAAAAAAATATTGTCTATAAAGAAATCAATTAAATTACTAGTTATTTCCACATCTTTGCTTATCTAAAGAAAAAATATGATTTCTTTCCGTATAATACAAATCCTGAAATTTAATTGCATCAGAGTTAAGTTCCTTAAATAGATCATCAATTTCATCAATAGAATCAGATGATTCCGAAGACTCTTTATTAATTAAAATTGATATACAATTTTCTAATGTTTTTAATCTTTGCAAACTCCATGACTGAATAAGATGTCTACACCGTTTCATTGATTTACCTCTTTCAAGTAAAGATAGAGTACCAAGCAAATTATCTTTAGCATTAGTTAAAGTAGTCAATAGTAATTCATTAGGATTTATAAATTGATTAATATTATTGATAATTTCAGGATGATTAATTGATAGAAAGTCAGGTAAATAAGAGATCAAATCAATATTAATAAAATCATTATATAAATCTTGATCTTTACTATTATTTATAAGATTTAAATAATCAGAGCCAAGTTTGGACTTTTCAATTTCATGAATTGAAGACCAAATAATACTAATTTGCTTTGAACTAAATCGATCAATTTCTCTTTTAGTAAGCTCATCTCTAATAAGTAGTCTTAGATTTGGACAGTTAACATAGTAGAAAATAACTTCAGATTCATTCTTATCCCTATAAGAAGAATCTTTAGGTAAATCAAATTTTTGAGATCTACCATGCCATCTAAATCCTTTAACTTGTTTTCGCAAATCTTCCTCGAATTTGATAGCCAATCTTGCCTGTCCACTACTCAATCTTTCAGAAACTTTTTGTAGGTAATGAGTTCTTGTTACAGATTGTGGCAACTTACTTAAAAAACGAACTAATAAAGAAACTACATTTTGAAAATCTTCAGCTTTAGAGATATCTTTATCAAAAAAGATTTGATCTATTTCCCAATCAATCCAAAATGAGGCCTTCTCAATCAAATTAAAATAATCATCTGAAGTGTTCTTAGTTAGATATTCATCAGGATCTTTAAATTCATGTAATTGTAAAATTTTAAGATTAATTTGTTCATGCAAAGATAAAGCTTCTATTTCCCTAATGATCCTTTTAGTAGCTAATTTACCTGCATTATCAGAATCAAAGTTTATTACTATATTTTTATTATCAGTACATCTGCATAATTGAGAGATTTGATACTTATTTAATGCGGTTCCTAGTGAAGCGACACAATTATTAACTCCTTTAGCATGAAGAGAAATTACGTCAAAATAACCCTCTACAACAATAGCCTTATCTTTTTTTCTTATGTTACTAGAAGCTTTATCAAAAGCAAAAAGCATCTTCCCTTTTTCAAAGACTTCTGTTTCTGGAGAATTTAAATATTTTGGTTCTTGACCATCAAGACTTCTTCCGCCAAATGCTACAGTCCTGCCTTGTAAATCAAAAATTGGCACAATTAATCTATTTCTAAATCTATCAAAAATTTTTTTATCATTTTCTTTTGAAATAATTAGTCCAGCATTTTTTATAGATTCAATGCTAAATTTCTCAACTTGTGTTAGATACAAATACAAATTATTCCATGAATTAGGAGCAAAACCTAACTCAAAATCTTCGATTATATTTTTATCAAGATTTCTTTGATTTAATAAATAATCTAGAGCATTTTTTCCTAATTGATTATTAAGTTGAGATTTAAACCAATTCTTAGTAATCCTTAGAATTTTAAAAAGTTCTTCTCTTTTTGTGAACTGTTTTTTAAAAGCCTCATTCTGAGGTCCATCTAAAGTTAAAACATTAATATCATTTTTCTTTGCTAAAGATAGAACTACATCTGAAAAATTATTTCTGGTAAATTCCATTAAAAATTTAATTGAGTTACCACCAGCTCCACAAGAAAAACAATAATAGAATTGCTTTTCTGGAGAAACCGTCATTGATGGTTTACTATCATCGTGAAAGGGGCATATCCCGACAAATTCTTTACCTCTTTTTTTTAAAACAACATGTTCAGATATAACCTCAACAATATCTGCCTTATCTTTTACTGCATTAATTGTATCTGGATGAATAGCAGGACTCATTAATCTATATTTGTGTAGTATTAATCAAATTTGATTATGTTATAAATCATTATTAAAGAAGAATCTACTTAAATTCACAAAATAATTAACTTTAAAAATAAATGTCAGAATCACCAAGTTTATTAAATATAAATTCAAAATATAATAAGTTCTTTCTATTACTAGCTTCTCTATTTTTTAGTTTGATGACTGTCTGTGTAAAAAAAATAGATAATAGAATTCCTATTTTTGAATTAGTTTTTTTTAGATCAATACTTAGTTTAATAATAACTTACATAATTATTAAAAAGAGAAATATTTATCCTTGGGGTAAAAATAAGTTTCTTCTAATCTTAAGGGGGGCCTTGGGAACTTTAGCTCTTATGTGCATCTTTTACTCAATTAGAAATATGCCATTAAGTATTGCGACTGTAATTCAATATACTTATCCAATATTTATCTCAATATTTTCTGTAATTTTCATTAAAGAAAAATTGAACAAATATATTATTTTTGCTTTATTTATAGGTTGGTTAGGAATATTAATAATTTTAAATCCTTATAGATTATCCTCACTCGATATTAATCTTAAAAATATAAGTATATTAGTCTCTTTCATTGGTGCAATCTCTACTTCACTAGCATACATTACAGTCAAAAAATTATCATATGAAGAAGACATATTTGTAATTATCAAATATTTCCCTTTAATATCAAGCATCTTTTTATTGCCAATAGTAATATTTAATTGGGTTACCCCTCAAGCCTCAGATCTCATTTGGATTATAGGAATTGGCTTTTTTACTCAATTAGGACAAATATTCTTAACAATTGGCCTTAAAAATTTGCCTACCACACAGGCAGCGACGATAAATTATTGCCAGGTATTATTTGGATCCTTATGGGGCATATATTTGTTTAATGAAAAAATTACAATTAACTTTATTTTTGGTTCGATACTAGTTCTATTAGGAACTATTATATCTACTAGAAAATTTCACAAAAAGATTTATAATAGTACTTAAGTAAACAAAAAATCATGAAAATATTCTTTTTAACTATTCTTAGTTTTATGCAAATTCAGCAGGCCATAGCATCAACACCTAAATCAGTTACCTGTACGAGAACAGAATACAGGGAAGAATACATACCTGGTACTAAATCAAGTCCAGGATATGTAAAAAGTTACGAAATTGATGTTGAAATACCTTGTGGTGGATCTGTTACACAAAAAGTTGATGACAATGATTGTAGTGAAGGTTCTGTAATCGGAGGATTGTTAGGCGCTGGATTGGCTCTATCAAGTACTAGAGGCAAAGATAGATGGTGGACTGTACCTGCGGGAGGTTCAGCAGGTGCTCTTATCGGTTGTCAAGTTGATGGTGGTTAATTGATAAGTTGGATAAAAGGTGAAATAATATCTTCCTGGCTTCAAAATCAAAAGTTATTTCTTCTAATTAGTTGCAATGGGGTGGGATATGAGATTCAGACACTTAATAATGTAGATACTGATTCTAATGAAAAAATCATCACCCTTTGGATCGAACATATAAGAAGAGAAGACTCAGAGTTTCTTTTTGGTTTTGTTCAAAAGGAGGAAAGAGATTTTTTTAGAGATCTTTTAAAAGTAAGAGGTATTGGGCCTCAAATAGGAATGTCCCTATTAAATAAATATTCAATAAATGAAGTTAAAACTTCACTTATTAAACAAAATAAGGACTTGATAAGTTCAGTTCCAGGTATTGGAAAAAAAATGACTGAAAGAATATTTCTTGAATTAAAAAATAAAATATCTGTAATAGAAGGCTCTAATAAAAATGTTCTTCAAAATGATAAAGAACAAGTAACTTTTATTTTTAGAGATATTGATATAGCTCTAAGGTCATTAGATTACCCAATAAAAGATATTAAAAATACATTAAATATAATAAAGAGTGAGTTTAGTAACTCAAAATCAACAGAATTAAACGAACAGAAGATAAATTTTGAAAATATATTAAAAGAAGCAATCTCTATTTTAGAAAATAATGATAGTAAATTTGGATAATTAAGTAGTATTATATTATTAAGAAAAAAAATTTTTATGCCTTTAGATACAGCAGAGAAACAAAAATTGATCGAATCTCATCAAATTCATGGTACTGATACAGGATCCGTTGAAATCCAAGTCGCTATGCTTTCAGAAAGAATATCAAAACTTAGTGATCATTTACAAAAAAATAATCATGATTATGCTTCAAGACAGGGTTTGTTAAAAATGATTGGTAAAAGGAAAAGAATGCTTTCATATATAAAAAATAAAAACATTAAAACCTATCTCGAACTTGTTAAAAAATTAGGGATTAGAGGATAATTTTCATTAATGAAGAAAAAACAATCTAAGAAAAATAAATCTAAAAAAAAATCTATTGAAACAAAAAACGCATTTCAAAAAATAGAAAATAATACTCCTAACAATCCTAATCCCAATATTTCCAAGGGCATTCCAAAATATGTTGCGGATAGAATGGCTAGAAGGATATTCTTTACAGCAGGAATTCCTACTATACTTGGAATGTCAGTATTTGTTGTTAGTTATTTTATCGTAACTAAAAATATTGCAGAGATTCCTCCATCATCAACTATCGCAATATCCGCATTATTTTTTTTAATTGGTTTAGCAGGATTGAGTTTCGGAATATTATCTGCAAGTTGGGATAAAGAACCAGGAAGTTTGCTAGGAATAGAAAATATACCTCTTAACATACAAAGAGCAAAATCCGCTTTTAAACCTGCTACTCAGAATTTTGAAACCAATAGTGAATCAAGCAACAAGGGATCTTAAATTAACTTTAAATGAATTTGATTCTAGTAATTCGGCAGCAGCATTAATATCGTTAACACAAAATTGATCTCCAAACTTCACATAAGTGATCTTATTATCTGATTTAACCTCTGCAACCACTGGTGATTTAATACCACATTTATCTTTATCGGCTTTAAACTTTACTAAGCAATTCCTTATTTTATTTTGAACTCTTATGTCTGAGGCTTGGGACCCTTCAAGATGGATCATAAGTAATTTTAAATTATCAATTTCTCTACAATCATCGACAATTAACTGAGTTCTATCACTTCTTTTATCGATAGTTCCCCAAACCAAAAGTCTGGTATCAGTGAGAAGAAATTCAGATAACCTTAAATAGGTTTTTGGAAATACGACTGCTTCGCATACTCCAGAAAGATCTTCTAACTGAACTATCGCCATCCTATCACCCTTTTTAGTAGTAATCTGCTTCAACTCAGGTATCATTCCTACTAAGCTCACTTTACTTCTATCTTTAAAATCCTCTAAATTACAAATGCTTATAGGAGATATTAATTTAGCTGGAGTAGATAAATGTTTTAATGGATGATCCGATAAATAAAAACCTAATAAATGTTTTTCTAATCTCAATTTTTCTATTAGAGAATAGTCATCAACTTTACTTTTATTACCTAATGATAATTCTATGTTTTCTGAAGTACTATCAAGATCAAATAAATTACCTTGTCCAGAAAGACGATCTTTATTTCTTGATGAAGCCCAATCTACAACCGATTCAATGTCAGATAAAAGTTGAGCTCTATTCTTATCTTCTGAAAACTCATCAAGAGCTCCACAATGTATTAAAGACTCTAGATTCCTTTTATTTAAAACATTGACTGGTAATCGATCACACAGATCTGAGAGGGACTTAAAAGATCCAAATTCGTTTCTATTATTAATAATATTTCTTATGGCAGAATCACCTAAATTTTTTATGGCTGATAATCCAAATAATATTTGATTATCTTTTATCGTAAAATCAGTTCCTGAGAGATTAATACTTGGGGATATAACATCTATACCCATCGAATAACAGTTAGATATATATCTTTGCATTTTATCAGTGGAACCAGAATTTACTGATAAAAGCGCCGCCATATAAGCAACGGGGAAATGTGCTTTTAAAAATGCTGTTTGATATGTAACTGCTCCATAAGCTGTTGAATGGCTTTTATTAAAACAATATTCAGCGAATAGTACCATTTGATCAAAAAGATCATTTGCTATTTTCTTATCAACCCCTTTTCTTATTGATCCATCAATAAAAATATTTCTGTGTTTAACCATTTCCGAGACCTTCTTTTTACCCATTGCTCTTCTAAGTAAGTCTGCATCACCTAAAGAATATCCAGCAAGATCTTGCGCAATTTTCATGATTTGTTCTTGATAAACCATTATGCCGTAGGTCTCTGTGAGAATTGACTTAATAAAAGGATGCGGGAAGTCAATTTTTTCTGATCCATTTTTTCTTTTTATAAATTTTGGAATTAATCCTGCATCAAGAGGACCAGGCCTATATAAAGCGAGGATTGATGAAATATCTTCAAGAGAATTTGGTTTGAAATCCTTAACTACCTGCTTCATTCCTGATGACTCAAGTTGAAATATACCCTCCAGGTCCCCTCTCCCAATAAGATCAAAAGTTTTATTATCATGCTCTGGTAATAAATCTAAATTAATTTTTTGCCCCGTTGAAGATTCAATTAATGAGACCGTTTTATTAAGCATAGTAAGATTTTTTAATCCCAAGAAATCCATTTTTAAAAGACCTAATGACTCAATATCATCCATAGAATATTGAGTGATTATTTGTCCTTCATTATTCCTTTGAAGAGGTACTAATTTATCTAAAGATTCTGAGGAGATAACAACACCCGCGGCATGAACTCCATATGTTTTATTAGTGCCTTCTATTCTTAATGCTAAATCTACCCACTTCTTTACCTTAATATCATTTTTGTACTTATCTCTAAATTCAGGGCATGGAGTATCCTCACTAATCATTTCATTAAGTTTATGTGGTTTGCCTCTAACAACAGGAATTAATTTAGCTAGTTTATCTGATTCTCCATAAGGAATATCCATAACTCTTGCTACATCCTTAAGAACGGCCTTTGAGGTCATTTTATTAAATGTAATTATTTGAGCTACTTTATCCTCTCCATAACGATCGGTAACATAATCAATAACTTCATTTCTTCTATCAATACAAAAATCTGTATCAATATCTGGCATAGACTTTCTTGCTGGATTTAGAAATCGTTCAAAAAGCAAACCATGCTTAACAGGATCAATATTTGTTATTTGCAGTGAATATGCCACCAATGATCCAGCAGCAGAACCTCTTCCAGGACCAACTGGAATAGAATTATCTCTTGCAAACTTTATA
>Ga0209433_10000048_pt1 | contig 34663 bp, 25 predicted proteins | sample METZYME_5_50m_FD_187552 | JGI IMG/M metagenome (GOLD analysis project Ga0209433, IMG submission 187552) | Marine microbial communities from oxygen minimum zone in mesopelagic equatorial Pacific - METZYME_5_50m (SPAdes) (version 2) | ecosystem: Environmental > Aquatic > Marine > Oceanic | place...
TATTTTTCAATAAAAAAGTTTTTCTAGAATTAAATGTAAAAGTCATTAAGGACTGGAGGAAAAATAGTAATCAACTAAAAAAGTTAGGATATAATTAAATGAATAAAATTGTCGCCATAGTAGGAAGACCAAATGTTGGAAAATCGACACTTTTCAATAGGCTTATAAAAAGTAACGATGCTATTGTCGATTCGGAGAGTGGTGTTACTAGAGATAGACACTATTCTTTGTCAGACTGGAATGGAAAGGTTTTTACTTTAATAGATACTGGTGGTTATGTAATTGGTGGAGATGATAGTTATGAGAAAGAAATTGATAATCAAGTCATGATTGCTCTTGATGAATGTGACAAAGTAATTTTTGTAGTAGACGTTAATGATGGAATTACCTCATTAGACAAGGACATAAGTAAACTATTACATAAAACGGATAAAACTGTAATAATAGCAGTTAATAAGGTAGACAAAACAACAATGATCAATGACTCACTAGAATTTTTTAAACTTGGTTTTGAAAAGGTTTTTGGTATTTCTGCAATAAACGGAAGTGGAACAGGTGATTTATTGGATGAATTGGTGCACGATTTTGAAAAAGAAAAAGAAAAAGAAAAAGAGGAGATACCATCATTTGCAGTTGTCGGCAGACCTAATGCTGGTAAATCAACTTTCATAAATACCTTGATAGGTGAAGATAGAAATATTGTAAAGGATGAACCTGGCACAACAAGGGACAGTATTGATACTTATTATAATAAGTTTGATTTAGAATTCAAATTAATTGATACAGCTGGAATCAGAAAAAAATCAAAAATTAATAATGATCTAGAATTTTATTCTGTAGTTAGATCAATTAAGGCTATTGAAAATAGTGATGTTTGTTTATTAATAATGGATGCCACAAGAAGCTTTGATACTCAAATAAAAAATATTTTCTGGTTAGCTCACCGAAGAAATAAAGGAATTGTTATATTGGTTAATAAATGGGATTTAATTTGTGGAGAAAATAAGTCTACAATTAAATTTGAAAAAAAGATAAGAGAAGAAATTAAACCATTTACAGATATTCATATTGTTTTTATTTCTTGCATAAAAAAACAAAGAATCTTAAAATCTTTAAAATTTGCCATTGAGACATATAACAATCGAAGAAGAAAAGTAAAAACAAGTAAACTAAATAGTGATTTATTACCAATAATTGAGAGAAATCCTCCACCTTCAAACAAAGGAAAATTTGTAAAAATTAAATATTGTAGTCAAATTCCTTCACACTATCCACAATTTGTTTTTACCTCCAGCCTTCCACAATATATGAAGGAACCCTATAAGAGATTTTTGGAAAATAAAATCAGAGATTTGTACAACTTTACAGGCAGTCCTATTAATATTTACAGTAGAAAAAAATAATTAAAGCTCTTTCTCGATACTGATTAACTTCTGCTTTATTTTCTCCAACTTTTTTACGACTTGAACAACATCTTTACTTGATTCAAGTTTTTTCTTTGCACCCTCAATTTTAAAACCTTTAATTTTAACTAAATCGTAAATTAATTTGATGTTTTTTAAATCAACAGAGCTGTATTTTCGTGTACCCTTAGAGCTTTTTTTTGGATTTAAAATTTCAAATTCTTTCTCCCAAAATCTTAAAAGAGATGGTTTAATATTAAAAGCCTTTGAAATCTCTCCTATATTGTAATACAACTTCTCTGGAAGATTAATTTCCATATCTAATCTAAAGATTGATTTTCTTGTACCGAAATTCTTAAAACTTCATCAAATTCTTCAGGTGTTAAATTTCCATAGAAATAATTTACAGGATTTACACTCCTACCATCCTTTATTACTTCGTAATGTAAATGAAGGCCTTTGGATCTTCCTGTATTTCCGACAAAACCAATAATATCACCTTTTTTGACGGTTTGGCCTCTTTTTACGTTATAGGAGTTTAGGTGGGCGTAAAGAGTAACGAAACCATATCCATGATCAATCCTTATATGCTTTCCGTATCCCGTGGAGCGACTATCTGCTCTAACTATTATACCATTACTAGCCGCATATACTGGTGTGTTTCTTGGTGCAGAAAAATCCATTCCCTTATGCATCTTTCTAGACTTATCAAATGGATCTGTTCTCATCCCAAAACCAGATGCAATCCTGGTTAAATCATTATTTTTAATAGGTTGAATCGAAGGGATGGCAGCTAACATTTTCTCTTTGTCTTTAACTAATTTTTCAATATCATCTAGTGATTTAGATTGAATTACTAACTGTTTGGTTAAAACATCAATTTTTTTCGTTGTTTCAATTACAAGATCAGAATTTTTAAAACCCTCCAAATCAGCATACCTATTTATTCCGCCAAAACCAGCTTTTCTTATATCTTCATCAATTGGATTAGCTTCAAATAGAACTCTGTAGATGTTATTATCTCTTTCTTCAATATTTTCTAAAACATTTTCAAGTTGTGAAAGTTTTTTGGTTAGTAAATCAAATTGTAATTCATAATTTTTAAGTTCCCTAGCTTGGCTTAACTCTGTAGGTGTATTAATTAATGGGGAATACAATAGCACAAGTAGGCAAATTGAACCAAAAAATGAAGAGGCTAAAACAAATGATAAAAAATTTAAAAACCTTTCTTTTGAAGATAATTTTATCTCTTTATATGAAAGAGATTTTTTATCATAATAAAATTTTGATTTGCTCATAAAAAAATGACTTTTGTTTAAGTTGTCACTATTTATTTTTTACTTTGTAAATATAAAGATTCTATTTGTAAGATAAATTTTAATGAATTCTAACCTTATCAGATCTAATTTCATTAAGTTTTTTGAGGAAAAAGGTCACTCCTTTATCCAATCTTCATCCATAGTTGCAAAGAACGATCCATCATTAATGTTTACCAATGCAGGTATGAATCAGTTCAAAAACATCTTTTTAGGTAATGAGTCAAGTAAAGTAAAACGTGTCGCTAACTCTCAGAAATGTTTAAGAGTTTCAGGAAAACATAACGATTTAGAGGAAGTTGGTGCTGATCACTACCATCATACCATGTTTGAAATGCTGGGTAATTGGAGTTTTGGCGATTATTTTAAAAAAGAGATTATCAATTGGAGTTTAGAAATTTTGACTAAAGTTTATAAACTAAATAAAGACGATTTATATGTAACAGTTTTTGAAGGTAATAAAGAAGATCAATTAGATAAAGATGTAGAAGCACATAATTTTTGGTCTGAAATAATTGATAAGGAAAAAATTGTTCTTGGAGATAAAAAAGATAACTTTTGGGAAATGGGCGATACAGGACCATGTGGTCCATGTTCAGAAATACATATTGATTTAAGATCTTCTGATGATAAAAATAAAATACCAGGCAAAGACCTTGTAAATAAAGACCACCCAGAGGTCATTGAATTATGGAATTTGGTATTTATTCAATATAATAGAAAGGCTAATGGCAAACTAGAAGAATTACCTGACAAACACGTAGATACAGGCATGGGGTTTGAAAGATTAGCTAGAATTGTTCAAAATAAAAATTCAAATTACGATACAGATCTTTTCTTGCCATTAATTGAAGAAATATCTAAAATTACTGGAATTAAATATGGAAATGATTCTAAAGATGATGTTGCATTTAGAGTAATTGCTGACCATGTTAGGGCTGTTTCTTTTTGTATAGCAGATGGTCAAATACCTGGTAATAGTGGATCATCATACGTAATTAGAAGAATATTGAGGAGAGCTATTAGATATGGATACACATTCTTAAATCAGTCTCAACCCTTTATTTATAGACTTGTAAAAATTCTATCAAAGCAATTTGCCAATCATTTTAATGAGATTCAAAAGCAACAAGAACTTATAGAGTCAATTATATTGGAGGAGGAGAAATCATTTTTAAGAACTCTTCAATCTGGAATTGAGAGATTGGATGTTATGACTAAAAATTCTAAGTCAAAAAAACTATCTGGAAAAGATGTCTTTGAATTATTTGATACATATGGATTTCCAGCTGATCTGACGTCATTGATTTTGAAAGAAAATAAAATGTCATTTAATTTAAATGAATTTGAAGCTGAACTAGAGAAACAACGTTCAAGGTCAAAAAAATCCTCACAAACCGTAACATCTGATTGGGTAATTTTAAACGATAATCAATCTGATACTTTTTCAGGATATGATAATTTAACTTTAAAAACGCGGGTAAATCAGTATAGATATGTTAAGGTTAAAGATCAAGAAATATGTCAATTAGTTTTAGAAAATACACCATTTTATCCTGAGGGAGGTGGTCAGTCTGGTGATAAAGGAAAGTTAGTTTTTGAAAATAATAATGAATTACTAATTATTGATACTAAGAAGGAAAATGGAAAGATTTTACACTTTTCAAAAAAACCAGATTTTGATATTTCATGTAATGTTAAAGCTTCCGTTGATTCTTTTAAAAGAAATGAATGCTCATCAAACCATTCATCCACACACTTACTTCATCAAGCACTCAGAAATGTTTTAGGAAATCATGTTGAACAAAAAGGTTCATCTGTTACACCTGAAGGATTGAGATTTGATTTTTCACATTTCAAAAAGATAGATGATGATCAAATAAAAGAAATCGAAACTTATGTAAACAATAGAATTGATGACTCAATTGAACTTGAAGAGAATAGAAATGAGAATTATAATACTGCTATTGATAATGGTGCAATTGGATTATTCGGCGAAAAATATGGAAAAACAGTTAGGACCATTAAGTTCGGAGATTCCTATGAATTATGTGGAGGAACACATGTTAGAAATACTATGAATATCAGAAATTTTTTAATTATTTCTGAGAGCTCAATTGCTTCAGGTATTAGACGTATTGAGGCAATTTCTGGAAAAAAATCTATAAATTATTTATCTGACAGAAATAATGAAATTAATCAGCTTAAATCAATTCTATCTTCTAATAAAGGAACTGTAGATTCCGTAAGAAATTTGAAAAATGAGAATTCTGAATTATCTAAAACACTAAAGAAAAGTCAAAAAAAATTGACTCAGTTTTACTCTGAACACTTTTTACAAAAGTTTAAAAAAGTTGAAGCGACTAATCTATTGATTGAAAAAGTTGAAATGGATAATGATCTAATGAGATCCTTATCCTTTGATTTAATTAATAAGATTAGAGATTCAATAATTATTTTTTATTCAAAGAACTCTAACAACTTGAATATTATTTGTAATGTTTCAAAAACATTGGATGACAATATTAAAATTGATGCAGCTAAAATAATTTCCTCTATATGCTCAGCTGTCGGTGGCGCTGGAGGAGGTCAAAAACACTATGCTAGTGGATCTGCTCCTTTCAAAAGTGATATTGAAGAAACAATTAAAAATATTTTAAAAGAAATATTATAAGTTTTTGGAAGGATAAGATTCTAAAAGCTTGGTAACAAAATTATTGATTAGTTCATCTCTACTTAATTTATTAGATCTAAGAGATCCAGATCCATTTCCCTGCCATAACAAAGAACCTGTTTTTGCATCTATAACGTCAATATATAATAAACCAACAATCCTGGAGCTTGGTTTGTAAGTTGTTGATATTGTTGGACCATACCATCCGTAGTAAGGAAAATCATTATATCGATTAATATAAACGTCTTCTCTTGATTTTGTATCTACATTGATTATTAAATCTGGATTGCTAGAACTGACATATCCTTTATTTTGCATGAGATTTTCAATAGAGCTTAAGATTCTTTTTTTATCTAAATCAGAGATTTCCAATTTTTTAATCTGAGATTTTGAAAAAGCAAAAGATGTATAGTTGGAAAAATTCGCAGATGAGTCAAAATCTGTAATAACTTTTACAGAAGAACATGAAACAATAATTAGAGAAAAAAACAATAATAATAACAACCTTTTCATATTTAATAAATTACAATAACTATGCCTAAACATTAATTTATTTGAAAGTAATTAATATTTTTAATATATCTAAATGAAACTCGTTTTAAAAAATAAGCTAGTTATTTCATTAATATTCTTGTTAACCTTTTCTAGTTGCAGCATAATTAAATTTCCATTTAAGGCGGTAAAAAAAGTGAGTAAATCAACTGCTATCAAAAAAAACAAATCTGTTCAACTTGAAAGATTTTTGAAAAATATGTCAAGTGAAGAGCGTAAGAAATGGTACATAAAAACTTACTCTAGTATTGCTACTGAACAAATGAGAAAATATAAAATTCCTGCAAGCATAATTTTGGCTCAGGGACTTGTTGAGTCTGGAGCAGGTGCTAGTAATTTAGCTCTAAAATCCAATAATCATTTTGGAATAAAATGTCATCAAGAGTGGAGAGGAAAAAAGGTTTACCATGATGATGACAAGAAAAATGAATGTTTCAGAAAGTATAAAAATCCTCTAGAAAGCTATAAAGACCACTCCGAATTTCTAACTACAAGAGGGAGATATTCATTTTTGTTTAGATTGCCAATTAAAGATTATGTTGGTTGGTCAAAGGGTCTATCAAAAGCTGGTTACGCAACTGACCCTAAATACCCAGAAAAGTTAATTAGTGTAATTGAACGTTATAGCTTATGGAGGTATGACGGATCAAAAAAACAATCATCTAAAAACAAAAAGGAGAAAAAGAAAAAGGTTAAAGATGACGCAAATTATACTGTTAAAAAAGGAGATACATTGTACTCTCTTTCAAAAAAATACAATATTTCAATAGATGAGATTAAAAAAAATAATAATCTAAAAAATAATCAATTATCAATAGGTCAAAAATTAAAAATCTAACCTGTTTTCATCGCATCATCAATCATTGCAATACAATAATTTAAATGACTTTTTAAAACCTTATCTGAGTATCTTTTTACTGCTTTATTCAAATCTTTCTTTAAATCCAGAAGAGTACCCATAGTTATTGATCTTATGTCAGAAACATCAACTTTTATAGTGGTGATATATGAGCCCCATCCAGGCCTTGTAGGTGGCTGCTCATTTTTCATTATATATCCTAACCTAGAAATAAAACTTTTTTGCAGGTTTCTTCTGTAAACATCAATTGATCTATTATTTTTCAATTCAGACCAAATACCATCTTTTAGATCAATCATCATTTCATTTAATGAATATGCGTTGTTTCCATTCAATGCTTCGTTTTCAATCATTCTTGCCATTCTTCCAAAATCAAGAACTCTATTTAAATAGCTAGATTGTGTAGATCTGATTCTATTTGTTGTTCCAGCATATTCTATTTTATTCAATATATTTTTATCAATCATCCAATAAGGAGTTTCAAATAGGTGTTTATTTAAAAAGTTTACACATGCTTTTTGATGATTTTTATCCACATGTGTATAAACAGCACCATCTTGATCAGATGTTTTATAAAACTGGTAAACTCCACCAATATTTGTGGCAACGTGCCCCATATATCGTCTAAATTGTCCTAGTACCTGACCATAGATATATTCCATTTCATCATAAGTTTCACCATCTTCAGTTGTCCACTCTATAAGCTTAGGTAGAATTCTTTTCAAATTTTTAATACCATATTCGCTAGCCTTTATTGCATCATCACCTAAATCCTCTGTTTGGGAACTAGGATCTATACTTCCGCTTGGTCCAAATCTATATGTCAAATCATCTTCCTTTTCTCTAATCCAACCTCTTAATATTTCCTTTTCTTCTTCCTCGGATACACCAAGGATAGGTTTATATCCCCACATGACTGAGTATCTATCATAAATTCCAACATTTGGAGTTTCCCAATCAGACGGCATCAAAGCAACCCCTTTATCTTCAGGTTGAGCAACATAATTAAACCTTGCATAATCCATTATTGATGGAGAGGTACCATATTTTTTTGTAAATGTTGCAGATCTCAATGAATCAACTGGATAGGCACTACTACTACCCATATTATGAGGAAGTCCAATTGTATGTCCAAATTCATGAGATGATACAAATCTTATTAATTCACCCATAACTTCATTTCTAAATTCAACTCCTCTAGCTTCGGGATCAACTGCTGATGTTTGAACAAAATACCAATTTCTTAATAATTTCATCACATTATGATACCAGTTAATATCTGATTCTATTATTTCACCAGACCTAGGATCACTTACATGAGGACCATTAGCATTTAATGTTGATGATGCTAAATATCTTACTGTAGAATATCTGACATCTTCTGGACTCCAATCCGGATCCTCTTCTTTGGTTGGAGGATCTTTACATATCACAGCATTTTTAAAACCAGCTTCCTCAAAAGCTGCATTCCAATCCTCAATTCCCTGTTTTAAATATTTTCTCCATTTTTTTGGAGTAGCTCTATCAATGTAATATACTATTGGTTTTTTGGGTTCAACTAATTCACCATTTTTAAACTTTTCAATATCCTCATCTTTAACTTCTAATCTCCATCTGTCAAGATAAGTAACAGTTTCGGCTTCTTGATTATCGATTCCATAGTCAGTTTGACTTGTTGTGAACCATCCAACTCTTTCATCAAAATATCTCCTTTTCATTGGTTTTTTAGGTAGCAATATCATGGAGTTATTAAGCAACATTGAAATTTGACCGTTCTTTGCATCCGATGATTTGTAGGTTTTTATATGTTTAGCCTCAATATTAAGTGGAAAACTTCTTATTGATTCAATAAATGATAATTTTGTATCAAGACTAGAAATCTTATTTCTCTTTCTGTATGACTGTGGATATCCAAATGATTTTACATCACTCTTGTATAAATTTGTAACATCAATCACATACGTGTTCCTGTCTTTATTTTCAACTTCAATTTTAAAACTAGCTATAATCGGTTCAAAGTTAGAATTAGATACCGCCTCTTTTATCGGAAGTGAATCTGAAGCATAATTTGAAAATGAAAGCTCTTTGAGTAGTAAATTTTTATCAAATTTTTGCCAACTCAATACTTGCTCGCTTAATTTGTGTGCTCCCAGGGGAATCTCTTTTGCCATTTTAGCTATCCTAGTTACCATCAACATATCTCTATCAAGTAAGCTATCGTGTATTTCATAATAGTATTTTTCATCAACCTTATGAACATAAAATAAACCTTCATCAGTTATGGCCTTATCAGTAATTATATCAGAATAGGTTTTTTCTTTTTTGTCCTTATCAGATTTTTCTGGTTTTTTTTGTGAATACGTATTAGGGCTAAATAAAATTAGAGCTAAAACTAGTGTGAGAATATATTTAGTAGTCTTCATAATATTAGTTGAAAAAGTGAAATTTTAAATTACAAAAAAAATAATAAATAGTTTAAACGATCTCTACGAATAGACCCTGATCGTCTTTTGAGACTTTGACTAAGTTATTTTTTGTGAGTAGTTTTATGCTTTTGTCCCATTTTTTATTACTTAAACCTGAATATTCCTTCAAGGAAGGTAGATCAGTTTTCTTTAATTCTTTAACCTTGTCGTAGATTAATTTCTCATCTTGATTTAAATCTACTTTTAATTCATTCTCGGGTTTCATTTGAGGAAAAAATATAACTTCTTGAATGGATTTATGGTTAGTTAGAAGCATAACTAATCTATCAATTCCGATTCCTATTCCCGATGTTGGAGGCATGCCATATTCAAGAGATCTTACAAAGTCATAATCAATAAACATTGCTTCTTCATCTCCCTTTTCTGATAGCTTTAGTTGGTCCTCAAATCTTTCAAGTTGATCAATTGGATCATTTAATTCAGAATAGGCATTTGCAATTTCACTACCATTTATTAGAAGTTCAAATCTTTCAGTTAACAGTGGATTATCCCTATGTTGCTTGGTTAGTGGGCTCATTTCCTTTGGATAATCAATAATAAAAGTCGGTTGTATGAACTTTGATTCACATTTTTCACCAAAAATTTCATCAATTATTTTCCCTTTTCCCATAGTATCATCTATTTCAATACCAATTTCTTTTGCAGCAACTCTTAATTCACTCTCATTTAGTGATAACGCATCTATTCCAGTTTCTTCTTTTATTGCATCAATTATACCTATTTTTTTGTAAGGACCTTTAAATTCAATTTGTTTATCTCCATACTCAACAGTAGATTTTCCATTACAATCAATTGCAACATTTTCTAATAGTTTTTCTGTAAAACTCATCATCCAATTGTAATCTTTATATGCTACATAGAATTCAAGATTGGTAAATTCAGGATTATGTGTTCTATCCATTCCTTCATTTCTAAAATCTTTTGCAAACTCAAAAACTCCATTAAAACCACCAACAATAAGTCTTTTTAAATATAACTCATTAGCGATTCTCATATATAATGGAATATTTAAAGAGTTGTGGTGAGTGATAAATGGTTTTGCTGCAGCACCTCCTGGAATTGGTTGAAGAATTGGTGTCTCAACCTCAATAAACTCCTCATTTTCAAGAGATTTTCTAATGGATGAAATAATTTTAGACCTTTTTATAAATGTATCCTTTACATTTTTATTAACTATTAAGTCCACGTATCTCTGTCTATATCTGAGTTCTGGTGAAGTAAATTCATCATATACATTGCCTTCAGCATCAGTCTTTGGGAGAGGAAGTGGCTTTAATGATTTTGATAGCAATTTAAAATCTTTAACCATTATTGTTTTTTCCCCAACCTTAGTTTTGAATAATTCACCCTCTATTCCAATTATATCTCCAATATCTAATAGTCTTTTATATAATTCATTGTATTTAGATTTATCTTCACTTGTGCAGATTTCGTCTCTATTAAAGTATACTTGAATTCTTCCTGAACTATCTTGCAATTCAGCAAAGCTGGCATTACCTTGAATTCTTCTGGACATTAATCTACCAGCTACTATTACTTTACTACCTTCTTTAAAGTTGGACTTAATTGATTTTGAATTACTAGAAATTTTGAATAAGTCAGCAGGATAGGGCTCTATACCCAGCTCTCTAATTTTTTTGAGCTTTTCTCTTCTAATTAGCTCTTGTTCAGAAAGGTTTGACATTTTTATCAAATATAATAATATAAGACTTATTTAACGTTTATGTTTTTTAATTTTATATAAAATTTGAATTCGTTGTCCAAAACAAAAAATATAATAGTAAAAAATCTCGGTTTCATTAATTATAACGAATGTTATGAATATCAAAAAAAAATTCAAAATGAAATTATTCAAATAAAATTGAATAATAGGAATAATAAAATCAAGCAAAAAACTCCAAATTATTTATTATTTGTTGAACACAACCATGTGTATACTTTGGGAAATAGTGGTGATAATAGTAACCTGCTTTTTGATAAGACAATGCTTGAAAAAAAAGGAATTGACTTTCATAAAACAAATAGAGGAGGTGATATTACATATCACGGTCCTGGCCAGATGGTTTGCTACCCAATATTAGATATGGAAAATTTTTACACCGATATTCATAAATATCTAAGAGATTTAGAGGATATAATAATTAATACTCTCAGTTTTTTTGGAATTAATGCATCTGGCAACTCAGAGGAAACAGGTGTATGGCTAGATGTTGGAAATATTAAAGAAAGAAAAATCTGTGCAATGGGAATTAAGGTAAGCAGATGGGTTACAATGCATGGCTTAGCTTTAAATGTTAATACTGACCTTTCATATTTTGATGGAATAATTCCTTGCGGAATTAGTAATAAAGGAGTAACATCAATCTCTAATGAGCTAAATAAAAAAATTGATATTGAACTTGTTCAAAAAGTATTTATTGAAAACTTTTTAAAACAATTTAATGCAACTATAAATTCTAATTAATTGTATAAAGTAGTACTTCGTCTTCATCTCCCTTAGTTGTTATAAAATCTTGATTAACTCCAACAGCAACATCAAGATCAGATGCTGAAAAAATGGGAAAGCTTGGTAATTTTCCAATTTTATTAAAAAGATAAGATTGACTATTATCTTTATCTCTTAAATGAAAGTAAGTTTTATCTTTTTTACCAAGAATATTTAAACCCCCAAAGTCACCATATGGAATTTTAAACTCGTTGTTATTTATTAATATTCTTCCATTAGAATGAATAAATAAATTTTTCTCATCAGCATAAATTAGGTGTTTTTCATCCGGCAACTGTTTAGATGAAACTTTTCCGTTTAATTCAACTCTTATTAGTTGATTTAAATTATTTATTGTCACAAATGAATTTGAATTAGCATAGAAATTATTCTGGTCAACAATTAAATTTTTTGGCAGTTTAATTCTAATGTTTCCTCTTCTATCCAAAATTAAAGGAACTCCATCTTTTCCAACTAATACTAAATAATCCTTGTTTGATATTCTTATATGTTTAATTTTTTGTTCAATTTCGGATTTTAATTTAGTTCTTTTAAAACCTCTTACATTATTGAATTTTGAGTCTAACATTTTGATAGCATTACCATTCTGAATTACGAACCTGTAATTACGATTTTTATCATAGTCAAAAACAGACAAGTACTTGTTCGACTGAGATTTTTTTAAAGTAATTTTTTTAACATAATTTCCTTTAATATCCAATACTATAAATTCTTTTTCTGTGAGAAATACAAATTGCAATCTATTGTTTTTATATATATCAACCTGATATATTTCACTAATTACTTTAGAGTCCAATTTCTTTTCAAAAACTATTTCCTGATTTAACCCTAGAAGTATCAAATTTAAATTTGAATCTTGGAAAATAATGTTTTTTTCACCTGATTTATAATTATTTATAAATGTTGGATTTAAGATAATTTCATTTTTTAATTTTTTTGAAAATTTTAAATTCAAATTTTTATTTTTCTTTAAATCAAAACTTGGAGTTGTGTAAAGAGATTTAAAGTTGCTATTACCTTTAAGTTCGTAATTGGAAAACCAGAAAGGAAAACCTTTATTGTCCTCATCATCGTTATTATTGACTATTTCAAAATATGTTGTTTTGTTAGGAATAAATTCTAAAAATTTTATAAAATTTTCATCCTGTGATATTAGAGATCTGTTGTTATAATTTAAAATGAGATTTTGTATAACGTTCAGATCATTTGAAAGTATTAAAAAGTTATTAATCTTAGTTACATAATCAAAACTTTTAGAGATTTTAAAATCAAGGACATCAAACTCCGAAAGATTTAAATTACTTCCACTATATATTGTTTGCCCTCTATATTTTGTTAGTTGATTAAATGATTTTAGATAGTCTTCTATGTTAAAATTCTCATAATCAAAAATCAGAATAGACTCACCATTAATATTCACCTCTCCAATTTCTTTAACCTCCAAAAAAACTGAATCCAATTTTTTTTCTTGGACATTTTCGTTGTTGATAAAGGTATTATAGTTATTGTCAATTACATTTTTGTTAAAACTCATTCTTTTAAAAAAAGTAAAATTGTTGGGAATTATATTTAAAATCTCAGATTTTGATTTATTTAAACTTTGAAGAATATTGATTTTTCTATTTTCTTTGTCTCTCTCTGATATACCTAAAATATTTATATCATCATTTTCTAAATCAAATTCGTACTGTATCCAATTAGAATACTTGGATATATTTTCATCATTTCTATTAAATTTTACTTTTTTATAGTTTTCTGAAACATTTAGTGATATGTTTTTCGTCTTTGACAAATGAAGTTTTTTAAATTCTATGAAATTCTGATTTTTATTGAACGTAGCCCCTCTCAATACATTTTCGATGAGTAGTTTATCATTAGAGATCAATAAATACTGATCTATTTTAGAAATGTAAAAATCTTTCTGTTTAAATATTTTTAACCCGCTGTAATTTATAGTGTCGACAATAAATTTTTTGTCAATATTTAAATCTTGTGATTTTTGAATAATAATTCCGTTTATTTTGTTTTTTCCACTTTTATGAAAGCTATAAGTTAGTTCGTCAGATGGATTCAATAAATTAATATCGTCTAAATCTAGGTCAATAGAATTTGATATAAAGTTAATTGTCTCATAGTCAATATCATTGACATTGTCAATGCTTAAAACCAATAATGGGTTATCAGGAATTTTATCGATGATTAAGGATTGTTCATCAACATTAGTGCATGAAAAAAAAATAAACAATAAAATTGCAAGCCTTTTCAAATCTTTAAATACAAAAATAAAAAATCAAATTTTAATTTTTAATTGTTTTTCAACTAGATTAAAACTTTTTCTATGGTGTTTAGTTATTCCATAATTTCTTATGGCTAGTCTGTGCTTTGAAGTTCCATAACCTTTATTGTTAATCCAGTCATATTTTGGAAAATTTAAATGTAGATCTTCCATAATTTTATCCCTGTGTACTTTTGCTAGTATAGATGCTGCTGCAATACTTTGATAAATATTATCACCCTTCACTATACACTTATATTTTATTTTTTTTTCAGTTTTAAACTTATTTCCATCAATAATGGTATAATCAATTTTATTATGGATTTTGGATATTGCATTATTCATTGCTAAGAATGTAGATTCTAGAATGTTAATAGAATCAATTATTTTAGGAGATATATCAATTATTGCATAATCTAATGAGCATTCAATAATTTCATTAAACAAATCAAGCCTATCACTTTTATTTAACTTTTTTGAATCCTTTATAAATGAATTTTTATATTTTTTTGGAAGCACAACAGCAGCTGCAGTGACTGGACCAGCCAAACAACCTCTACCAGCCTCATCAATCCCACAAACAAAAATTTTGTTATCAAAGACTTTTAACATAAAGACTCAAATTAATAGATTAATTATTTTAAATCTATAACTTTATTAATAATAATGAGATATTTAATTTTATTATTCTGCTTTTTAAATTGTTACACTAATTTATCTCAAGACAATCCGATTAGAAATAACAATCCAACTGGTGGCTTTTTTAATAAAGTAAAAGATAGTATGTCAATTGATAACTTCAAGTTTGATATTAATAAATTAAAATATTTTGGAATAAGTAATGATACAGTTCTTTTAGATACATCATTAACAATAAAAAAATATTATAAATTTAATTACAGAAAAAAAGACAATTTAGAGCTCTTAAAATTCAATAATGTTGGTCAGGTTTATAATAATTTGAGTTTTAACCCTAAAAAAAATAATTTCTCAACAATAGGTTATACAGCAAATCAACCTTTATTGATAGGTAAAAATGATTACAAATTTTATGATGTTGCATATCCATTAACTGAATTGTTTTTTAAATCAGTTTTTTCTCAAGGTCAGCTAACAGACGCTTTATTTACTTCAAATATTAATAGAAATACGAATTTTTTATTGGCATTTAAAGCGTTAAGAAGTTTAGGTAAATATCAAAATAGTCTTTCAGGATCAAAACATTTCAGATTCGGATTTTCATTTGTGAATGAGAATCTTGATTCTAAGTTATTTTTTATAAGCCAGAAGCTTGAAAAAAAAGAAAATGGGGGATTGAATGATGCATCATTGATCAACTTTATGTCAGGTGATGAGGAATTTAAAGAAAGATCTAAGCTAAATGTAAATTTTGAAGATGCTGAAAATATTTTTCAAACAAGAAATCTATTTTTTAATAACAAACTTTTAATAATTAATAAAAATAAAAACTTAGTCTTTTTAAGTTATAATTTGGACTATGAAACAACAAATAACAAATACCAACAGGACCAGGCAAGTTATTTATATGGATCTATCGATCCAAATAAGAGTGAGATTAATGATCACTATAAATTTAGGTCACTAAAAAATAAATTTTCGATACATACAAAAACTAAGTTTTTTGATGAATTAACATTTGGTTATATAAACTTCAATTATAACTTCTTTGAAGTTGGAGAATCATTAGAAAAAATTTCAGGGGAAAATACAAGCTTGGTTCACGGAAAATTTCTAAAGAAATTTAAAAAATCAAAAATTCAACTCGATATTAATCAAAAGTTAAATGGTAAAAGAGTTGGTAATAATTTTGATTTAAGTTTTGAATCGTTGGCTACAAATAAATTCAACTATAAATTGAATTTTAATAACATACAGTCCCATCCAGGTTTGATTTATGATATTTATCAAAGTGATTATGATAATATCAGTTTTAATAATAATCATAAATTATCTGATATTAAAAGTTTAGATGTTAAATTATATTATGATAAGTTTGGTAATCTAAATATTGGTTACTCGAATATTACTAATCATTTTTATTTAACAGTCGACAGTTCACAGCAAAATAAGCTCAAACCATTTATTAATCAATATGATGGAAATATTAATTATCTAAAAATCAGATATAATAAAGAATTTAAATTTGGAATATTTAGTTTAGATAATTCCATAATTTTTCAAAATGTAAAACAAAATGAGCAAGTAATTAATTTGCCAAAACTTTTGATTAGAAATACATTATATATTTCGGAAAAGGTTTTTAAAAACGTGTTAGATCTTCAGACTGGAATTAGCCTTAAAACATTTTCAAAATTTTATTCTAATGAATATAATCCACTTTTATCTACTTTTCACATACAAACATCAAATAAAATTGGAGGATATCCAATTTTAGATTTTTTTCTAAATGCCAAAATCAGACAAACAAGAATCTTCTTTATTGCAGAGCATATTAATTCATCTTTATCACCAGGAAAGTTCTTGTCGTCACCAACAAGCCCATATAGAGATAGTAATATCAGATTTGGATTAAGATGGAATTTATTTAACTAAGGGTAAGTCACCTTTTATTTTTGAAGGTAAATTAGAGTAACCCATTAAATGTTCATCAATTCTGTAAGCAGCTTCTCTTCCCTCAGAAATAGCCCAAACAATTAAAGACTGCCCTCTTCTTAAGTCACCAGCAGCAAAAACTTTTTTATTTGAAGTCATGTAGTTTTTAGTTAATGGCTTGTTAAATTCATCTGTTTTTAGGTTGAGCCCACTATAAATATTTTTTTCAGGTCCAGTAAACCCAAGTGCAAGCAGTACCATGTCACAAGGCCATATTTTTTCAGTACCATCAATTTCAATTAATCTTGATTTTTGACCATCAATTTTTTTCCATTCAACTTCAATAGTTTTGAGCCCTGTCAATTTTCCATTTTTATCTGATATAAATTCCTTAGTTAATATTGACCATTTCCTTTTGCTGCCTTCCTCATGGGACGAGCTACTTTTCAAAGTGAAAGGCCAGTATGGCCATGGATTCTCATTTGATCTCTGTTTAGGCGGTTTCGGGAGGATTTCAAAATTCACAACTGACTTTGCACCTTGACGGTTTGATGTCCCTATACAGTCCGATCCAGTATCTCCACCACCAATAACAATAACATTCTTGTTTTTAGCATTTAAACTTGAATGCATGTCAATTTTTTCATCAATTATTTGATTTTGATTTTTAAGAAAATCCATTGCTTGAATAATTCCTTTTGAGTCAGCTCCGGGAATAGGTAGTCCTCTTTTAATTGTAGCTCCACCACAAAGAAGGACAACATCATTTTTCGCATATAATTCTTCTATATCAATGTCTTTACCTACTTCGGTTGATGTAATAAATTTTATTCCCTCCTCGATCATTAGGTCAATTCTCCTATCAATTATTGATTTTTCTAATTTAAAATCTGGAATTCCATACCTTAAAAGTCCTCCAACTTTTTTATCTCTTTCATAAACTTGGACTGAATGTCCAGCATAATTTAGTTGTTGAGCAGCAGCTAGTCCAGCAGGTCCAGATCCAACAACAGCAATTTTTTTACCGGTTCTCCCCATCGGAACTTTTGCTTTTATCCATCCCTCACTAAACCCTCTTTCAACAATATATTTCTCAATTAACTCAATAGATACTGGTGGACTAATAAGCCCAAGAACACAGGCTGACTCGCACGGTGCAGGGCATAATCTACCTGTGAATTCAGGAAAATTATTTGTTGAGTGTAAAATATCTAGAGCTTCCCTCCAACTTCTTCTATGTACTGCGTCATTAAAATCAGGAATCATATTTCCTAGTGGACATCCACTGTGGCAAAATGGGACACCACAATCCATACATCTTGAGCCCTGTTTTTCTAATTCTTTATCTGATGGCTTTAAAGTAAATTCTTTATAATTTTTAACTCTACTGTGAACAGGAATATTTTCCTCTGTAATTCTATCAAATTCAATAAATCCTCTTAATTTACCCACAACTTAATTTATAATTTGATTAATTTTTTCTTCAGCAAGTTTCTCTAACGCACGTTTGTATTCAATTGGCATTACTTTAATAAATTTTCTTTTACTCAATTCCCAATTTGATAAAATTTGTTTTGCAATTTCACTATTTGTGTGTGTAAAATGATTTTGAACCAATTCATAGATAATATCTAAATCCTGTAGCTCAGGCTTTTCAAGCTCAATGGATTCCATATTGAAGTTTTTTGATTCATATTCATTTTGATTGTTGTATATGTATGCAATTCCTCCGCTCATACCAGCTGCAAAATTTCGTCCTATTCCACCTAATATTAAAGCGACACCACCTGTCATGTATTCACAACCATGGTCACCAATACCTTCAACAACTGCATATGCGCCTGAATTTCTGACGCAGAATCTTTCACCTGCAATTCCATTTATGTAAGCTTCACCGGATGTGGCACCATATAAAGCTACATTTCCTGTAATAATATTTTCATGAGATTTAAAAGTGGCTTTTTTGGGTTTTCTGACAATAATTGTGGCACCAGATAAACCCTTTCCAAAGTAATCATTTGTGTTTCCGTCTATGACCATTTTTAAACCTTTTGTTGAAAATGCTCCAAAGCTTTGACCAGCTGAGCCTTGAAAATATAGTTTCAATGTGTTTTTGGGTAAACCTTTAGCACCATATTTTTTTGATATTTCGTTGCTTAGGATTGCACCTACCGTTCTATCTGTATTTTTAATTTTATAGTCAAGTGTCATTTCAATTTTCTTATCAATTGCCAACTTAGCATCTTTTAATATTGTAAAATCAATAACATTCTTAAGATTGTGGTCTTGTTTCTCTGTATTTTTTAATATTGTGTTATCATCTAAATTAGGTTTGTAAAGGATTTTTGAAAGATCTATTCCCTTTATTTTATAAAAATCTAGTGCATCTTTGGTGTCAAGTTTTTCACTTTTACCTACCATTTCGTCAATGGTTCTAAAACCTAAATTTGCCATAATTTCTCTTAATTCTTGAGCAACAAAATACATGTAGTTAATTACATGCTCAGGTTTCCCTATAAAGTTTTTTCTTAGCTCTGGATCTGTTGTTGCTATTCCGACAGGACATGTATTAAGATGACATGCTCTCATCATAATGCATCCAGACGCAACAAGAGGAGCTGTTGAAAAACCAAACTCTTCAGCTCCTAGTAAGCAAGCAATTGCAACATCCCTGCCTGTTTTCAATTGTCCATCACATTCAATAACTACCCTGCTTCTCAAATCATTTAAAACTAATGTTTGTTGAGCTTCAGCAATTCCGAGTTCCCATGGCAACCCTGCATGTTTAAGTGAAGTAAGTGGCGAAGCACCAGTTCCTCCATCAAAGCCAGATATTAATATAACATCTGCTTTAGCTTTAGCAACTCCAGCTGCAATTGTGCCAACACCAACTTCAGAAACTAGTTTGACATTTATTCTTGCATCTCTATTTGCATTTTTTAAATCATAAATAAGTTGTGCTAAGTCTTCAATTGAATATATATCGTGATGAGGTGGGGGAGAAATTAATCCCACATAAGGGGTAGAGTTTCTAACTTTAGCTATCATTGGGTTAACCTTTGGACCTGGTAATTGACCACCTTCACCAGGCTTGGCACCTTGTGCCATTTTAATTTGAATTTCATTCGCGTTTGTTAAGTAGTGAGAACTTACTCCAAACCTACCTGATGCTACTTGTTTTATTGAACTGTTCTTTGAATCACCATTGCTTTGGGTTTTAAATCTTTTTGGATCTTCACCGCCTTCTCCTGAATTACTTTTACCTCCAATTCTATTCATGGCAATAGCAAGATTTTCATGAGCTTCTTTGCTTAGAGATCCGTAAGACATTGCACCAGTTTTAAACCTTTTAACTATTTCAGTCCATGGCTCAACTTCTTCAATTGGAATTGGATCGAATTCTGAGAATTTCAAAAGCCCTCGTAGAGTCATAACTTGTTCATTTTGCTTGTTTATAGCATCTGAGTAAACCTTATATGTTTCATAACTTTCTTCACGAACAGACTGTTGTAGTTTTGAGATTGTTAGAGGATTTAACATGTGAGCTTCACCATTCCTTCTCCATTTGTATTGACCACCAATCTCTATACTAACAAATCCATCTTCCGATTTGTAAGCTTTTTTGAGTCTAGTCGAAATTTCTTTTTCAATAACGTAAAGTCCAACTCCTTCAATTCTAGAAGGTGTGTTATTAAAATATTTATTTACAAACTTTTTTCTTAATCCCAAGGCTTCAAAAATTTGAGCACCACGGTAAGAATGTAACGTGGAAATACCAATCTTATTCATAACCTTTAGAATTCCCTTTGCTACTGCATTATTGTAGTTTATAATTGCTTCATCAAGTGTGTAATTTCCAAGTAAACCAATATTATGGTGATACGTAATTATTTCATTTACTAAATATGGATTTATAGCACTGGCTCCATATCCAAACAACATTGAAAAGTGATGAGGTTCCCTAGGTTCGGCAGATTCAATAACAATTCCAAATTTGGATCTCTTTTTCCTTTTTATCATTGAATGGTGGACACACGAGCATGCTAACAAGATTGGAATAGGAGCATACTTTTTATTGATATTTCTGTCACTTATAATTATGATGTTATCACCTTCATCTACTTTCTTTTCTACATCATTAACCATTTTTTCCAATGCTTGCTCCAGTCCATTATGTCCTTTAGATAATTTATATATAGCTTTAACGGAAGAGGCTTTAAAATCAGGGTGCTTTATATATTTAATTTTGTCTAGGTCTTCATTGGAAATTATAGGATTCTTAATTTTTAATTTTTTAGCGTGGTCTGGAATGATATCAAAAATATTATAATCACTTCCAATTGATAGACTAGTATCTGTTACGATTTCCTCCCTAATTCCATCAAGTGGAGGGTTGGTTACTTGAGCAAATAGCTGCTTAAAATAATTATAAAGAAGCTGTGGTCTTTTTGATAAAACAGCTAATGGAGTGTCTGTCCCCATTGAGCCAATTGCCTCCTTACCTTTCACACACATTGGTATTATGATTGTTTTAAAATCCTCTTTTGTATAACCAAATATTTTTAACCTGGTTTCGAAAGATGTTTTTTCTTTGGGAGTTCTGTTACCTGTATACGGAATTTTACTTAAATGTAAAATATTTTCATCAACCCATTTTCTGTAGGGATGTTTGGAAACAACATCATTTTTAATCTCTTCATCCTCAATAATCCTTCCTGCTTTCATATCTACTAAAAACATTTTTCCAGGCTCCAGTCTTCCATGTTTCTCAATGTTTTCTGGCTTAATTTCTATTACCCCAGTCTCAGATGACATCACAACATACCCATCTTTAGTTACAGTATATCGTGAGGGTCTCAAGCCGTTACGATCGAGTAGGGCACCTATGTATTTTCCGTCTGTGAATGGTATTGATGCTGGGCCATCCCATGGTTCCATCATACAACCATTAAACTCATAAAAAGCTTTTTTTTCATCACTCATAGATTGATGTTTCTCCCATGCTTCTGGAACTAGCATCATCATGATTTCCGGCAAAGATCTTCCTGTCATTAATAACAATTCAAGAACCATATCCATTGATGCAGAGTCAGATTTTCCGGGAAGAATTATTGGAAAAATTTTATCTAATAAATCTTCATCAATAAGCTCAGATTTTATCAACTCTTCTCTAGAGACCATTCTACTCACATTACCTCTCAGAGTATTAATTTCACCATTATGACACATATATCTGAATGGCTGTGCCAAATCCCAGGTTGGGAATGTGTTTGTTGAAAATCTTTGATGAACTAAGGCAAGACTGGTAACAAGCTCAGGATTAGACAAATCAGTATAGAATCTTTCAATATCTTCAGGGATCAATAATCCTTTGTAAATTATTGTCCTGTTGTGTAAACTTGAAAAATAAAAGAAGTTCTTTTGTGATAGTGGCGAACTGTAAATTTTATTTTCAGCTACTTTTCTTGCTAGGTAAAGTTTTAAATTAAATTCTTTTTCATTTTGGTTATCATTTTCTTTGGTAATAAAGACTTGTTTAATGATGGGTTGTGATTTTGATGCAATTGAACCAACTACTTTTGAATTAACTGGAACGTCTCTCCAACCAATTATCTTTAATTTTTGATTAATTATTTCATCTTCAAAAGCTTTTATGCAATGGTCTGCTTGATTTGTTTTTTGTGGCAGGAATAACATTCCAACAGCATATTCACCTGGGTTGGGTAAATCAAATTCACATTCTTTAGAAAAAAATTGATGAGGAATTTCAATTAAAATACCAGCTCCGTCACCTGTTCTTCCATCAGAACTAACAGCACCTCTGTGCTCCAAGCAAGTCAGGATATTTAAAGCTCTGTGAATTATTTTATTCGTTTTTACACCCTTAAGGCTGCAAATAAAACCTGCTCCACAATTTTCGTGTTCAAAAAGAGGATCATATAAGCCTTGTTTTTTCATTAAATTTTTTGCGGTTTTCTGAAAACTATTTAATAAAAGTTCAAATTTCGTGCCCTTCAATCATTATTTATCATTTTATCATTATAATTATGAACTTTTCAATATCCAAGCTATTTTTTTAATTTTTTTATATATTTTGGCTCGATAATTGAGAATTTGAAAAATTAAAAAATGTTAGAAACAATCATTATAGTAGTATTTGTTCTAGGTTACCTAGGAATCGCATTTGAGCATTCACTAAAAATTGACAAACTTATTCCAGCTTTAATAATGATGGCTGTAATGTGGGGAATTATCTCTTATTTTGATATGACGGTTTTTGAAATTGACACCAAAAATAAAGAGCTAATTCCATACAAATTAAAATCTGTAATGAATTACTTTTTAGGTCATACAGCGGAGATTTTAATTTTTTTAATTGGAGCCATGACGATAGTTGAGACCGTAGATTTTTTCAATGGTTTTTCTACAATAAAAAAATTAATTAAAACAAAAAGTAAAGTTAGAATTTTATGGATCATATGTTTTTTAGCATTTATTCTTTCAGCAATCATTGACAATTTAACTGCAACTATAGTTTTGATTACCATATTACAAAAACTTGTCAAAGACAGAACTCTTAAGCTTTGGTATGCAGGGATGATCATTGTAGCTGCTAATGCTGGTGGTGCATGGTCTCCGATTGGAGATATAACTACAACCATGCTCTGGATTGGAGAGAAGGTTTCCATTGTTGCTTTAATAAAATATTTAATAATTCCTTCACTAGTTTGTATGATTATCCCCACATATGTTGCTTCAAAGTATAAAATTTTTCAAGGTGAGATTGTCCCACCAAAGAGCTCAGAAAAAGAAAACCCTTATGGTTCATTAATTTTAAAAATTGGACTTATTTCAATAGTATTTGTCCCTGCTTTTAAAATATTTACTGGTTTACCACCTTATGTGGGCATGATGTTGTCTCTGGCTGTTGTTGCTACAATTGCAGAATTTTTCAATTATAAATTAATATCTACGGAATCTAATTCCAATGCTGTTCATCATAGTCCTGTTCATCATGCACTAACAAAAATTGAAATGCCTAGTATTTTATTTTTCTTAGGAATCTTGATGGCCGTAGGCGCACTTGAGGCTTTAGGAATTGTATTTGGTGTTGGCCAGTGGATGGTTTCAACTTTTGAAAATGTTGATTGGGTAATTTTTGGGGGGTTAGATATTGTAGTTTTTGTTCTTGGTTTTTTATCCGCTGCTATTGATAATGTTCCATTAGTTGCTGCATCCATGGGAATGTTTGGTGAAGCTGTGGATGATCCACTATGGCATGGTATTGCTTATGCTGCTGGAACTGGTGGAAGTATGATAATTATTGGTTCAGCTGCTGGAGTTGTTGCAATGGGAATGGAAAAAATCGATTTCTTGTGGTACCTTAAGAAAATTGCTTTCCTAGCTTTTATCGGTTATATAGCAGGTTTTTTAACCTTCATTTTACTTCGTGACTTTGTTCTTGTTTAATGAATTATAGAGAGACGATTGATTGGCTAGAAAATATACCAACTTCGTTTGATTCAAATTATAATAACTACGAATTAAAATTAAACTCGATTAAATCTTTTCTGGATTTTTTAGGAAATCCCCAAGATAATCTAGAGATTATTCATGTTGGAGGTACAAATGGTAAAGGTTCCACATGTCATATAATTTCTTCAATTTTACAGGAACATAATTTTACTGTTGGATTATTTTCCTCACCACACATTTATGATTTCAAGGAAAGGATTAAAATAAATTCAAATTTAATTGATGAGAGCTATATTATACAGTTTGTCAATCTCAATAAGGAATATATTTTAGAAAACAATCTTTCATTCTTTGAAATAAGTTTTGCTCTATCATTAGAATTTTTCAACTTCAAAAAAGTCGAATATGCAGTAATTGAAGTGGGTCTTGGTGGAAGACTTGATTCGACTAATGTAATAAATCCACTAGTTTCTGTCATAACAAATATTGGATATGATCATAAAAAGTTTCTTGGAAATAGTTTAGAAGAAATTGCCAAAGAAAAAGCAGGTATAATCAAAACCTCTATTCCAGTTGTAATCGGCGAATCTTGTAACATAACTAGTAAAGTTTTTAATAGTTATTGTAAAAAAATTAAAACGAGTATTTTTTATGTCAATCAAGATGGTTATCAACACGATACTGATTTGAAAGGGTCATATCAAAATAAAAATATTAATACAGCGATTTTGGCTTTAAAAAAAATAAAATCAATCGTTTTAGATGAAAATAAAATCCGAAGAGGAATTAAAAATATTAATCGAAATACTAAATTGATCGGCAGATGGGAAATAGTAAAAGAATATCCAACAATTATTTTTGATGTTGCACATAATATAAATTCTCTTGAGATAATTTTTGGTGAATTAAAAAAAATTAAAGGATTAATTAGAGTTGTTTTTGGGACACTAGATAAAATTGATCAGCTAGAGTGTTTAAAAGTCTTCCCCAAAAATTATAAATATTATTTATGCTCACCAAGGTCAAAAAGAGCAATGCAGCTGGATAAATTAGAAAAATATGCCGATCAACTTAAAATGGATTATCAATCTTTTGACTCTACCAATTCTGCTTTTCAAAAAGCTTCTAAAGACTCCTCCATTGATGATACCATTATAGTCACGGGGTCCAATTACCTTTTTTCCGAAATTAATCTAGAAAATAATTAAGATTACTATATTTGCACACCACAGTTAAGGGCGCTTAGCTCAGTTGGTTCAGAGCACTTGGTTTACACCCAAGGGGTCGGGGGTTCGAATCCCTCAGCGCCCACATTTCATAATCCTCTGGTGAAGCAAAAAGCTATTTAATAGTAAACAGTAATCGGAGGATTTTTTTATGGTGTACTCCTTTCATATGCAAAGCCACCCTTTTGACCATCCGACCAAGATGTGAATTTTACACTTAAGTATATATCATCATCAATCAAATGCATTACCAAGTTCTTACCAACAACATCTTTTGGTTTGCCAACTGCTGATCTAAAATTAGTGAATGTCAAACTATTAATATTATTTATACTACCTATAGACCAGGCTGTTCCAGCGGGGCTTGAGCTCTTATTGGCTGTACTTTCTTTTGCTATATTAAAAATTTGACCACCATTATTTGCTCTGGTTATCCATACATTTGATGTTAGCCTATCTTGATTACTAGCTTGTGTATGATCAGCTCCATCTGCTTTAGAAAATGTTTTATTGCTACCTTTCCAAATAGTTGCTGATGTTGTGTCACCTGGAACTTCTTCCTCATCGCTAGAGCAAGAATTCAAAGTGAAAATTAGAATTAAAATATATAAAAGCTTAATATATGTTTTTTTCATTTGTTTGTTATTAAAATTATCAAGAGTATTTAAATTGATTTCCTAGTTACACATTGAATACTTATTCTTGCTCAAATTTATTATTTTTATTTATTTGAAAAAATTAAAATTTATTACAATAATTATTTTAAGTCTATTTTACATTAATGTAGGTATAGCTCACTTTACTAATCCAGAATTCTTTAATGTCATAATGCCGCCATATATTCCTTACCACAATCTATTTGTTTATTTATCAGGATTTTTTGAAGTGCTATTTGGATTGATGATTATTTTTAAAAAGACCAGATATTTAGGGGGGATAGGTTTATTATTTTTATTAATTGCAGTTTTTCCAGCTAATGTTTATTTGTACCAATCAGCTGAAGCGCAAGAAATTTTAAATATATCTAAGTCAGGTGCATTTATTCGATTATTTTTTCAAGCTCCCTTAATAATTTTAGCATATTGGCATGCAAAAGAAGAAACATCATATAAATTTGATATTATAAGTTCTGTAATTTTTTTTCCAACAATAATATATTTTTTAACATTATCTAGTTAAATTTAGATATGATTCGAAAGTATTTAATTATTGCTTTTATATTAAATTGTTTTTTTGTTTTTTCTCAAAAAAATATTGTTAATGTAGATTCAATAATAAAAGCAGATAACCATACAGTATTTAAAAATATTAGCTATGGTCCAGATAAAAAAAATACACTTGATATATGGTTAGCAAATAGCAACTCAAAATCTCCATTTGTTGTTTATATACATGGTGGAGGATTTGGAGCAGGAAGTAAAAACTCCGCATACTCAAAAAATAATTTCAAGAGAGTTAAAAAATTACTAGAAAATAACATATCATTTGCTACTATTGATTACAGATTTAAAAATAATGATGACTTTTTATTGTCATCATTAAATGATGCTAAGAGGGCTCTACAATATTTAAAATTTAACAATGAAAAATTTAATTTATTAAAAGATAAAGTTGCTTTGATGGGTGCTTCTGCTGGTGCAACCTCATCTCTATGGATAGGCTTACAGGATGATTTATCAGATAAAAATAGTGATGATCCAGTGCTGAGAGAATCCACAAATGTTTCTTGTATTGTAGGAATGGCTGCAGCTCATTCCTTAAATTTAATGAGATGGAAAGATATGGCTAACGTAGATGAGGCATACCTGAAATCTATTTTTGAAAAGTATCTTGGTAAAATGGATACTGAAAAGTGGATTAAAAGATCTTTTGATAAAAATTATATTTCTGAGGTTGATTTTTTTGAAAAAATGGACTCTAATGATCCCCCAATTTTTATTGTAAATTTTGGCAAAAATAAAAAACCAAAAAATATTGCTGACTTTCATCATAACCCGTTGCATGCAAAGGTTTTAAAAGAAAGAGCTGATTACTTGAAAATAAAAAATGTTGTGTATGCGCCAGGCATTGGAATTGTTGATAAATCAAACCAAGGATTAGTAGAATTTATTATTGAAAATTTGAAATAAATTATTTTTTCCAATCTGAATTCCAAAATCCTAAAAACATAGGAACATTTTTTTGATAAATTTTATAATCAGGATATTTTGCTGAACTTATTCCTTCACTAAATTGAGCACTATTATAAAATAAAATGACTAGAAGAATACAACCAATTATTGACCAGTTGAAAACATTTCCGGTTGCTGAAATACTAAAAAGGTAGAAAACGATCCAAATAAGTTGTTCAGATGTAAAGTTTGGATGTCTTGATATTGACCATAATCCAGTAGAAACAAATCCTCTCTTGTAATCTCCAGTAAGCTTTTCACCTGAGTCTATTTTCGCATATTTTTTAGTTTGAAAATTATATTGCTGCTGGTCAGAAATAGTTTCTGTAATAATAAAAACCAACATTAATAATGCTATCATATAATCATAAATATTTATATCATTTGTTCCCTGCCAAGCAGCTAAAATTGGTAAAGTTGTAAGAAAAATTAGTCCCATTTGGTATAAACAAATGAAAAATAAATTAAATACAGCCCAATTTAATCTTGGTCTTAAAAACGGTGCTATTCTTTTTAATTCTTTCCATCTATAATCTTCTTCTCCAACCCAAAAATAAATACTGTAACCACCCCTCCTTGCGAAGTTATAACTCAATCTAAGCCCCCAAATTGTGGCGACAATAGACATTAAAATCATTCTAGGATCATATCCTGATTCAGCTGTAAAATACCAAACGTAGAATATAGGTATTGTACTCCACAATTTATCTACTTGGCTGTAATTCTGGAAGATCTCACTTACAGCAAAAGCTACTAATGAGGCTCCAATGTAAACTTTGAATAAAAATATTAATGTTTCAAGTTGTTGATCATTAAAATTTAAATTGAAAGTATCAGCATAGAAAACCAAATAGACTAAAAACAATAGAGAAAAAACTGTGATAATAATTTTTTTTGCCATAAATGATTTTCGAAAATAAGTAAAATTTGTAATATGGGGGAGAATTCCGATATTTGGTACATGGCTGTGAACTGTAATGAAGGTACTTTAAGTCCTTATATACCAGATCAAGATAACCCATGGGATATTTCAAAGATTTTATTCTTATTTAGAAGAATTGGATTTAGTGTTAAGTTTAAAGAAGTTAAAAATTATTTAAACGTTAATCCTAGTGACTTAATTGATCAAATATTTGAGGAAGCTCTAAACATGCCTGTATCACCTGATCCAGGCTGGGCAAATTTTGACAATGCAGACTTCACAGCATCTGGAAAAAACAGAGGAGCTTTTTTTAGAGATCATCAGAAAATAGTTTTTGAAGATTTTTTAAATAATGGCTTTAGAGAAAGATTAACTCTTTTTTGGAGTAATCATTTTGTAACTGAGTATTACATGTATAATCACCCTGCATACACATTTAGATACTATAACAATCTACAAAAATATGCACTTGGTAACTTTAAAGAGTTTGTTAGAATAATTGGTTTGGATGATGCGATGCTAATGTATCTAAATGGATATGAAAACAAAAATAATGCTCCAAATGAAAATTACTCAAGGGAGCTTTATGAATTATTTACTTTGGGTGAGGGAAATGGTTATTCCCAAGATGATATAACTGAAACTGCTAGAGCATTAACTGGATACAATTCTAGACAAAACGGTGGACCAATCACTTTTAATCCTAATAGATTTGATAATGATGATAAAACAATTTTTGGGAGAACTGGTAATTGGGATTATGATGATGTGATTGATATACTATTTGAAGAAAAAAGTGATTTGATATCAAATTTTATATGTACAAAGATTTATAAACATTTTGTAAGCCCTAATATCAATGATCAAATAATTTCTGAGCTTTCATCTGATTTTATTCAAAATAATTTTGAATTACTGCCAATATTTAAAAAGTTATTTAAAAGTGAACACTTTTTTAATTCTGATGCAAGTAATGTAATCATTAAAAGCCCAATAGATTTAATGGTTTTTATCGAGAAAGAATTTGACTTTATAAAACCAAATAATTTTACTGCAAGTCTTACAAATTATCTGAGAGCTAGGACTATGGATATGGGACAGCAAATTCTTAATCCCGTTGATGTAGCTGGTTGGCAGGAAAATCATGATTGGATATCAACAGGTACCCTCCCAATGAGATGGGAATTTGGAGATTATCTATTAAATAGATATTACGCTGGTAATAAGGATCAATTTAGAACTTTGTTAAAGGATATGATTGGAGATAACCAAGATAATCCTGAAACTATTGTAAGAACTGTTAAAGAATATATGTTTTGTAATTATGAAATTTTAGAAGATGAATTAAATGATGCTGTTTCAATATTTAAAGGTGATATTCCAGATAATTATTTTGATGGTGGAGGCTGGACAATTGATGACACTACTGTCCCAAAACAATTTTATGATTTGCTAAGATTTTTTGTAACACTTCCTGAATTTCAATTAAAATGAGCAAGAAATATTTAAATTCTGAAAAGCATCATAAAGAACATTCTAAATGGGATAGAAGGGGTTTTATGAAAGTATTAGGATTAGCTGGAGCTGGATCTATATCCTTAGGCAGTACAAATCTTTCTGTTTTAAATTCAAATTTTATAACGAATGCGCTATCAGATTCTATATCTGATAGAGTTCTTGTTTTAGTTAGACTTAAGGGTGGTAATGATGGATTGAATACAATTATACCATTATCACAATATGATACCTACGTATCAAAAAGGCCAACCCTTCACATCCCAAACAATAAAATAATTAAACTAGATGATAATCATGGGATACCTGATTATATGTCTAATCTGATGCCCTTTTGGAATGATGGAAAGATGAAGGTAGTTAACGGAGTTGGATATGAAAGTCAAAATTTATCTCATTTTACCTCATCTGATTATTGGGCAACTGGATCTACTAATAAAAGTGAAATGATTTCAACTGGATGGTTAGGAAGATATTATGACGAAAAACATTTTGATTTCAACATGAACCCCCCCGAAAAACCAATTGCAGTTCAAATTGGAAGTAATGCAAATTTAATTTTTAGTGGTGCCCAAAGGTCATATGCATTTGCTGTTGCTAATGAATCAAGACTTGAAAGGGTCGCCGAAAGAGGAGAATTTTTTGGTTTGGAAAATTTACCTGATTGTACTCATGGAGATCAATTAGAGTATTTGAGACGAGTTACAAATACAACTTATGATTATGCTAAAGTCATAAATGAAGCTTTTAAAAATTCATCAGACGCTGATACATATGATAATGAGATTGGGTTAGAAAAGCAGCTGAGATTAGTAGCTAGATTAATAAAAGGCGGACTTGGATCTAAAATATACATGGTTTCTATTGGTGGTTTTGATACTCACGGGAATCAATCATTAACACATGAAGTTTTACTTACATATGTTGCAGATGCAATCAAGAAATTTTATGATGATTTAAATTATGAAGGACTCGATTCAAAAGTGCTTTCAATGACATTCTCAGAATTTGGAAGAAGAGTTAAGGAAAATGGATCTCAAGGAACAGATCACGGATCAGCGGCACCAACCTTGCTTTTTGGCCCAGCTCTTCGGGGGAGTGGAATAATTGGAGATTGGCCAAGTCTTGACAACTTAAATCGACGAGGTAATATGTATAATAGTATAGATTTCAGATCTATATACCAAGCAATTTTAAAAGATTGGTTATGTGGTGATTCTGAATATATAGACAAGGCAATGTTAGGAAACGAATATGATGCGCTGGGACTTGGTTTTGGATGCGATGACCTGGATATTGTAGATTATAATGATTTATTCAACTATCATCACCCGATTTACACTAACTCTGCAAACAACGTTAATTTAAACTTAAGGATTAAACAAACTCATAAAGTCAATATAAGAATATATGATATTTTGGGCAGACACATAAATACTGTCTTTGAAGGAGAATTAACTAATGGGGAACATTCATTCCCACTAAGCCACAATCAAGGAGGAAAAATTTCCTCAGGACAATATTTTTATAGAATTGGTATTTCGGGTGGACAAACTTTAAGTAAATCCTTTGTAGTTAGATAGAACTAAAAATTGATTCCATTTTCTTTTCTTCTTCCTCAGCTAGGTCTTTATCAACTAGAATTCTACCACTATGCTCATCAGTTATAAGCTTTTTTCTTGAAGCTATATCTAATTGAACTTGAGGAGGTATAACAAAAAACGAACCTGCAGAAGCACCTCTTTCAACTGGAACTACAGCGAGACCATTTTTTACACTAGATCTAATTTTTTTGTATGAGTTCAAAAGGGATTCGTCAATTTTTGATTCAAATTCACTTGATTTTTTAATCAAACCATTTTCTTCCTTTTCAGTTTCTTTCATAATTGCATCAAGCTCTCCTTTTTTATGCTTTAAATGCGTATTCCTATCATCCTTGAGCTGATTAGTCTCATCTAATTTTTCAGTTTTTTGTTCAATTTGAGCTTTTACTTCATTGATCTGTTTTTCACTGTACTCAATTTCTAATTCCTGATATTCAATTTCTTTACTAAGAGATTCAAAAGCTCTGTTATTTCTAACATTTTTTTGTTGATCGTTATATTTTTTAATCATAGCTTTTGATTCTTCAATCTTATTAAGTTTTTCTTTGATTAAATTTTCTAATTCTTCAATTTCAGCATTAACTTTGTCAACTCTCACCTCAAGACCAGCAACCTCATCTTCTAAATCTTCAACTTCAAGTGGTAGTTCACCTCTAACACTTCTTAATTTATCAATTCTTGAGTCAATTAATTGTAGATCATAAAGAGCTCTTAGCCTTTCTTCAACTGAGTATTCAACTTTTTTTGCCATATTAATAATAATTTACAGGATTTGTCCTACTTTTTGCAATAACGCATGCAAACTTAGGAATTTTTTTATTAAGATAATTCAAAATCAACTCCTTTGTATATTTTTCACTTTCATAGTGACCAATATCTACCAGCAACATTTTATTATTAGATTTAAAAAAATCGTGATATTTTAAATCTGCTGTTACATAGCAATCAATATTTTTGTTTAATGCTTCTTCGATAGCGAAGCTTCCAGATCCCCCCAAAACACCAATTCTTTTAATGTTATTTCCCAATAGATTACTATGACGAAGATTAGATATCTCCATTTTATCTTTTAAGAAATTTAAAAAATCTGTCTCTGTTTTTTCGATCTCCAAATCACCAATCATACCCATTCCAATATTTTCTTTTTCATCCTTTTTCATCATTATTTCAAGATTTTTTAAGCCTAATCTTTTTGCAATTTGAAAACTTACTCCCCTGGGATTATTATCAAGATTTGTGTGTATGGCATATATATTAATATTATGCTTTAGCGCTTTAATAATAATTTCATCAACATATTCTTCACTTTTTAAATTATCATCACCTTTATATAAAAAAGGATGAAATGTTATAATTAAATTACAATTTTGACTGATAGCTTCATCTAAAATATTTTGAGTGGTATCTAACGTAATTAGAGCTTTTTCAATTATTGCACTTGGATCACCTACCAATAGACCAACATTATCAAAGTCTTCAGCATTAGAAATAGGAGACCAATCCTCTAAAACATATTGGATATCAATTAATTTCATTGAAATTTTATATCAAATATAAAATTTATATTTTCGTCTAATGTCTCTATTGAGAATATTACTTTTCCCTATATCATTATTATACTTTTTGTATCAATTTATAAGAAATAAATTATATGATCTTAAATTGATAAAATATTATGAGTTTGATATTCCAATCATTTCAGTGGGTAATTTATCTGTTGGTGGTACAGGAAAGACTCCACTAGTAAATTATATTATTTCAATTTTAAAAAATGATTATAAAATTGGGTTTTTAAGTAGGGGATATGGAAGAGATTCATCTGGTTACATTTTAGCAAATGAAAGAAGTGATGTAATTGAAATTGGCGATGAACCTTACTTAATTAAAAGAAATCATAAGGCTGTAACCGTAGCTGTTGCTGAAAAAAGAGTACTTGGTATAAAAAACACCTTAGATAGGGTAGATAATATACAAATGTTTGTTCTTGATGATGCATTTCAGCATAGAAATTTAAAGTGTAGTTTAAATATAGTTTTATCAAAATTTAGTAACCCATACTACAATGATTTTGTACTACCCACTGGAAATTTAAGAGAACCAAAATCAGGAATTAAAAGAGCTCAAATAATTATAATTTCAAAGTGTCCGCCAGAATTAGAAATTAATAAGAGACAAGAAATAATTAAAAAAATTGCTCCCCTCTCACATCAAAAAGTATTTTTCACAACAATTGATTATAATCATTCTCTAAAAGGTAAGGATGAAATAAAAATTAAAGACTTAGTTGATTCACATATTCTTTTGGTAACTGGAATTGCTGATAGTTCAGAATTAGAAAAATTTTTAACAAAGAACAGAATAAGTTTTGATCACCTTAAGTTTAATGACCATCACAAATACTCTGACTTTGATATCAACACAATAAAATCGAAATCAATTGATAATAAGGTAATTACTACAAAAAAAGACTATTATAAAATAATAAATAATCAATCAATTGATAATATTTATTACATCGATATAAAAGTTAAATTTTTAAATGATGAGAATAATTTTAAATCTGAGATTTTAAATACCTTTAAGTAATGTGTTTTTGGGCTTTATAAGATGATCTAACAAGTGGTCCACTCTCAACATGAACAAATCCTAAATCCTCAGCAAATTTTTTATAGAAGTTAAATTCTGTTGGGTCAACAAAGTTCTTAACAGGAAGATGTTTCTTTGAAGGCTGTAAATATTGACCAATGGTTACAACATCAACCTTAGCTTTTCTTAGGTCTTTTATAGTTTGAACAACTTCTTCTTTTTTTTCACCAAAACCAAGCATAATACCAGACTTAGTTCTATTTACGCCCTTTGATTTTAAATAACTTAAAACTTCTAAACTTCTTTCGTATCTAGCTTGAATTCTAACCTCTCTTGTCAGTCTTTTTACGGTTTCGATATTGTGAGAAATTACTTCAGGCATCACTTCTACAATTCTGTCAAGGTGTTTATGAATACCTTGAAAATCTGGAATTAATGTTTCTAAAGTTATGCCTGGGTTTAGCCTTCTTATACTTTTTACAGTTTCAGCCCAAATAATTGAACCCATATCAGTAAGA
>Ga0209433_10000049_pt1 | contig 34659 bp, 30 predicted proteins | sample METZYME_5_50m_FD_187552 | JGI IMG/M metagenome (GOLD analysis project Ga0209433, IMG submission 187552) | Marine microbial communities from oxygen minimum zone in mesopelagic equatorial Pacific - METZYME_5_50m (SPAdes) (version 2) | ecosystem: Environmental > Aquatic > Marine > Oceanic | place...
ATAAATCCTAACGCATTAGATCCATTATCGCCAAGAAATACTGTTCTTTGATTACCTAAAATTCCAAGATTGTACATAAGGAAACCTACAATAGCACCAACAGGCAGAATTAACGGAAATAAACTTGGAACAGTGTCTGCATTTATCATATAAATAATTGCCGTAAAGCAGACTAAACACAAGCTTGCACATAATCCATTTAATCCATCAATCATATTAAAAGCATTTATCATGCCAACAATGCAGAAAATCGTAAATGGGATACCCCATGATCCAAGAACCAATTCTCCAAAGCCAAGTAAATTTCCTAAGCTTTCAATATATACGCCACTAAAAACTATTAAACCACCAGTGCAGCCTGCCTGTATTAAAAGTCTCAAAACTGCTTTTATACCCCAGAGATCATCAAAGAGCATCAACAATTGAAGCAAGATTGTGAAAATAACAAGACCAAAGCTAAAGTTAGAAATTATTAAATCTTCTGAGCTGCTAATCGATGACACTAATATTGATTCACCTTCCTCATTAATTTTATAGATATTTTTATTACCGTCTGGCAAGGTTATTGAAAAACTTTCGTCATCAATTCTTTCAATTGCTAAGCCTTTATCATCAGATATTTTAATTTCATATGATCCATTTCGTTCTTGACCTAAAAAGTTACTCGAAGATACTTCTGTGATGAAACTTGGATCAGTTAAAAAGAAAAGAAATATCCCACTAAAAATAATGCCAAAAGATATTCCTATCCCTCCTGTGAGCGGAGTAGGATCTTTGTGAAATTTTCTGTATTTATCAGGTCGATCTATAAGAAAGTTTTTTTCCTTTGCTAGAAGCCTAAGCCATGCATTTGATACTAAAGAAGCAAAAAAGCTCAAAAAGAAAAGGGCTACTGGTATAATCTTAATCATGATGAAATTAAATTATAAGTTTTTTTTACACCTATTGCTCATTATATCTTTTTCCCAAAACATTTATTCAGATTCTTCAAAAGTTATTGAGAATTTAAAAATTGAAAAAGGTTTTTCAATTGAAATATTTGCAGAAAATGTTGATTCTCCTAGACAAATAGCTGAAAGTTCAGACGGAAATATTTTTGTTGGCTCGCGAAGCGGAGGAACTATCAGCGTGATAGATACAAACAAAAATATAAGAGTTATAGCAAAAGGTTTATCTAATTCCACAGGTGTTACTTATCATCAAGGCGATTTATATTTTTCGGAGGTGGATTCTATCTGGAAGATTTCTAATATAGATGATGTTCTTTTAAGCTCAGAAGAAATGCCTGAAAAAGTTTTAGTTACTAATAATCTGCCTTCAGATACATGGCATGGTTGGAAATGGATTGACTTTGGTCCTGATAATAAGCTTTATGTTCCAGTAGGAGCTCCATGTAATATTTGCAACCCCTCTCTCGAAGAAAAATATAACTTTGACAAAAGATATGCCTCGATAATGAGGTTAAATAATGGAGAATGGGAATATGTAGCCAGAGGCGTTAGAAATACTGTTGGATTTGACTGGCATCCTGAGACAAAAAATCTCTATTTTGGTGATAATGGAAGAGACTGGATGGGCGACGATATGCCGTCATGTGAGCTAAATGTTGTAATTGATGACAATTCTTTTTTTGGTTACCCTTATAAGCATTCCATGGATGTTTTAGATCCTGAATACTCAAAAAAAATACCTGATGATCATGAAAATTTTGTAGATCCTATACTTGAACTTGGTGCTCATGTAGCTCCAACAGGATTATCTTTTTACGATGGAGACCACTTCCCTGCAAAATATAAAAATACTTTATTCATGACTCTTCATGGATCTTGGAACCGATCAAGGAAAGTGGGATATAAAGTAATTGCTGTTCATTTCGATGAGAATGGAGAAATGCTTTATCAAAAAGATTTCATTACAGGATGGCTTCAAAGAAATAATGGGCAAGAAAAAGTTCTTGGAAGACCTGCTTCAGTTTTTCAAATGAGTGATGGCTCAATACTAATTTCTGATGATGGAGCAAATATAATTTATCGAGTTACTTATAAAAACTCTTAATCGAAATATAATTGTTATTTAAACATGCATGATTTCAGTGATGAACTTATTCTTGCTAAGAATGCATCAATTGTTGCATCAGAAATCCTTGTCAATCAAAAAGAAAATTTTAATGAGGTTCTCTCGGACGAAGGAAGAGATATCAAACTCAAAGCAGACTTAGCTTCAGAATCGGCAATTAAAGATTATTTAAAATCAAAATCAGGATTCCCAATCTTGGCAGAGGAGTCTGGTGCCGATCAAGATATTGGAAACAGTTTTTGGATAGTAGATCCGCTTGATGGTACCTCAAATTATTCCAGAGATTTCCCAATATGCTGTATTTCAATTGCTCTGATGCATGAAGATGAGATTGTTTTAGGTGTGATTAATGACTTCAACAGGAATGATATATATGAAAGCACAATCAACTCAGTGTCCAAGTTAAATGGAAAAGATATTTCAGTATCATCAATTACAGACATTTCTAAAGCTACTTTGACAACCGGATTTCCCGCAAAAGGAAGATTTGATAAAGATTTTATTGAAGAGTTCACAGAAGATTCTCTTAAATGGAAGAAAGTGCGAATGATTGGGTCAGCTGCAATGTCTTGTGCTTATGTTGCATCTGGTCAATTTGATCAATATCAAGAAAAGGGTATTTTTTTATGGGATGTTGCGGCTGGCTTATCCTTAATTAAGTCAGCAGGTGGAAGTTTTTCATACAATTCCCATAGCGATAATAAATTTAAGCTTGATGTCATTGCAAACAATGGGTCTTTGTAAAATAAATAATCTTTATTTGTTATAATCTTTTGACGATTCAGTGAGGTAGTTATGTTAGAAAAATTACAAATGTATATTAATGGAGAATGGGTTGATTCACATTCATCTGAAACAATTGAAGTCATGAATCCATCAGATGATTCTGTCATGGGAGTTATAACTGCTGGTAATTCTGATGATGTTGATAAAGCTGTAGCTGCGGCCAAATCAGCTTTTTCAGAATTTAGTTTTTCATCAAAAGAAGAGAGGGTTCAGATTCTAGAAAATATTATTGCAGAGTATGAAAAAAGAGCAGAGGAGTTAGCTGAAACTATTTCCAAAGAAATGGGTGCACCAATTTGGCTCTCGCAAGTTGCACAAGTTGCCTCTGGTTTGTCTCACTTTAAGGACACCTTAAATGTACTCAAAGATTATAATTTTGAATTTGAAAAAGATGGCTATCTTGTTCGCAAAGAGCCTGTCGGAGTAGTGGGAATGATTACTCCTTGGAACTGGCCAATGAATCAAATGTGCACTAAGGTCGCCTCTGGCATTGCTGCTGGCTGCACTATGGTCCTAAAACCAAGTGAAATAACTCCATTTTGTGGAATAATTCTTGCAGAAGTCATACATGCCGCTGGAACACCAGCTGGAGTCTTCAATTTAGTAAATGGTATGGGTCCAGTTGTTGGAGCTGCTATGTCAGAGCACAAAGATATAGATATGATGCATTTTACTGGTTCGACAAGAGCTGGAGTTGCTGTTGCGCAAGCATCAGCACCAACAGTAAAGAGAGTTGCCCAAGAGCTTGGTGGTAAATCAGCAAATATAGTACTTGATGATGCTGATATTGAAAAAGCAGTTTCTGCTGGCGTTTCATCATGTTTTTTAAATACTGGCCAATCTTGTAATGCACCTACAAGAATGCTTGTATCCTCAAAGAATTATGAAAAAGCAGTTGAAGTTGCTGCTAATACTGCAAATGCAATGAAAGTTGGCGATCCGTTTGCTGAAGATACAAAAATGGGTCCAATTTCGAATAAAACTCAATATGAGAAGGTTCAAAGAATGATACAAATAGGTATTGATGAAGGAGCTACACTATCTGCTGGAGGTTTGGGTCTTCCAGAAGGCTGTGAAAATGGCTATTACGTCAAACCAACCATATTTTCAGATGTAACCAATGACATGACTATTGCAAGAGAAGAAATCTTTGGTCCAGTTCTATGTTTAATAAAATATGAAACTGAAGAAGAAGCTATTGAAATTGCAAATGACACTCCATATGGGCTTGCAGGTTATGTTCAAGGTGAACACGCACACGCACTTGATGTAGCTTCAAAAATTAGAGCTGGTCAAGTTACCATTAATAAAGGAGCTCGAGTTAGATCAGCACCATTTGGTGGTTACGGCTCATCAGGAAATGGAAGAGAGCATGGAACTCATGGACTTGAGGAATGTCTTGAAACTAAGGCTGTAATTGGTGGTTTAGTCGAATAAATCCGGTTCTCTTTTACAGATCATATCAAATGCCGGCTGAAAACTTGCCCATGCTGCTACATCATTAGCAATAAATGATCTTGTTTTAATCGCGGTATCATGCGGTATTAATTGAGTTTCGCCAGCTGCATCAGCCATTAACTGTGCTTGGCAGCATCTCTCCATCGAGGTATAAAACCAAAGAGCTATATCAACAGATGGTCCTGTTGTGAGGATTCCATGATTTTGAAGAATAATCACTTTTTTATCGCCCAGAGCTTCAGCAATTAAATCTCCTTCATCGACTTCTTCAACAACACCAGAAAAGTCTTTATAAATTCCTTGAGTTTCATAAAAAGCGCAGGCATCTTGAGAAATAGGATCGAGTAATTTTCCTAAAGTTGAGAATGTTCTTCCATAAATAGAGTGTGAGTGAGCTGCAGCATTAACATCAGGCCTAGCCTTATGAAGTCTAGAATGAATGGCAAAAGCAGCTACATTAACAGCTTTGTCGCCTTGGACAACATCTCCATCATGGTTAACAAGTATTAAATCTGAAACAGATATTTGAGAGAAATGAACACCCAAAGGATTAACCCAAAAATGATCTGGAAACTCAGGATCTCTGTAAGTAATATGTCCAGCTACACCTTCATTGAAACCGAAATGTGCAAACATTCTGAATCCAGCAGCAAGTTTTTCAAGCTGATCTCTTCTTAATTCGGCCACAGATGAAAAATCTTTCATATCTAACCCTTTATCTTTAAGAGGCAGTCTGCCGTCGTTCACATCAATTTTTAACGGAGTTACTTTTCCCATATGTTCTATCTCCTTTAACTTTATAGGTGTAAAATAGTTTACATAAAAACGAGGTAATTATGAAATTTAGAATTGAAGAAGATAGCCTTGGAAAGGTAAGAGTGCCAAGAAATGCACTATGGGGAGCTCAAACTCAGAGAGCGATAGATAATTTCCCAATAAGTGGAATATCCATGAATTTTCCTTTCACTAATACTTTTATCTCAATGTTGGGTTTTGTAAAGGATGCTGCTGCAAGAGCAAATAAGAACCTCAAACTTCTTGAAGCAAAAAAACAAAAAGTCATTTCAAGAGCTGCAAAAGAAGTTTGGAAAAATAAACATGGTAAAGAATTTCCTATCGATGTTTTTCAAACTGGCTCTGGCACAAGTACAAATATGAATGCCAACGAAGTAATTGCTAATCTTTGTTTCAAGACATCAAAGATTAAAATTCATCCTAACGATGATGTAAATATGAGTCAAAGCTCTAATGATGTTATTCCAACTGTAATGAATCTTGCTTACTACTATGATTCAGTAAAAAAACTGATGCCAGCTCTAGATTTGCTAATTGATACAATTGAAAAGAAAGCTGATTCTTTAAAAGGTGTTACAAAGACTGGAAGAACTCATTTAATGGATGCAATGCCAGTTGATATGTCAGATGAGTTAAATGCTTGGAATACTCAATTAAAATGTTCAAAGGAATCAATTGAAGTTGTTCTGGAGAAACTTTTATTTATTCCTCAAGGTGGAACAGCTGTTGGCTCAGGTATAAATGCCCATAGGAGGTTTTCAAAAGAGTTTTCAAAAGAACTTTCGAAATTAACTGGCTTTAAAACAAAACCAAGTAAAGATTTTTTTAGGAACTTAAGCGCTCAAGACTTATCTGTTCAGCTATCTGGAGAACTTAAAAATCTAGCAACAATTCTTTTAAAAATATCAAATGATCTTAGATGGATGAATAGTGGGCCACTGTCTGGGATTTCTGAAATTGAGCTTCAAGCTTTGCAACCAGGCAGTAGTATAATGCCGGGAAAGGTTAATCCAGTAATTCCGGAAGCAGTTGCAATGGCATCTGCCGATGTAATTGGGAATGATGTCTCGATAACTGTTGCTGCTCAATCTGGTAATTTTCAATTAAATGTTATGTTGCCAGTTATTGCATACTGCAATTTAAAAAGTGTTAATATTCTTGCTGGTAGCATGAATGTCTTAGCTAAAAAAGCAATTAAGACGTTTAAAGTTAATCATAAAAAGATCGAAGAGTCTCTCTCCAAAAATCCAATATTAGTTACTGCATTGAATCCTGTAATTGGATATCAAAAAGCTGCAGCAATTGCTAAAAAAGCTTATAAAGAATCTCGTCCTGTAATTGATGTCGCGCATGAGGAAACTGGTATACCTATTGGAAGATTAAGAAAACTTCTAGATCCATCAAAGCTCACAAAGGGTGGGATAAAGTCATAATGTCGTCAGATCTTGAAAATCAGAAATGCGAAGCATGTACTATTGATGCTCCTAAAGTTTCAAAAGAGGAAGCAATGGCCTTAATCAAGACACTCGAGCACTGGGAAATTCGTAATGAAGACTTTGATTATTTACAAAAGGTATTTAAATTCAAAAACTATGAAGATTCAGTATCATTTTCAAATGATGTAGCTTCTCTCGCAAATATAGAGGATCATCATCCTCTTATAATATTAGAGTGGGGCAGGGTCACAGTTAAGTGGTGGTCGCATAAGATTAATGGCCTTCATAAAAATGACTTTATATGTGCTGCAAAGACTGATGCGCTGTTAAAGTAATTTATCTCTAAAATCTTAGTTATTTTTTTCTTAAAAATCTTTTGTTATACTTCTGCATGGACAAAGTAAAAGCCAAAGCATTAACTTTCGATGATGTTCTTCTTGTTCCGTCTTATTGCGACTTTCTTCCTAGCCAAGCATCTGTAAAGACTTCTGTTACAAAAAACATAGATATAAATTTACCACTGCTATCAGCTGCTATGGATACTGTTACAGAGTACAGAATGGCAATTGCTCTCGCTGAGGCTGGAGGGATAGGAATTCTTCACAAAAATTGCTCTATACAAGAGCAGGCAAACGCAGTCAGAAATGTAAAAAAATACGAAAGCGGGGTTGTTCGTGATCCAACTACAATCAGCTCCACGCAAACAATTGGAGAATTAAAACAGCTTACAGGGGAGCTAAATATTTCTGGAATGCCTGTGGTTGATGAAGGATCTGTAAAAGGCATTGTTACAAGTAGAGACTTTCGATATGCAGACAATATGGATGATTTAGTTGAATCCATTATGACACCAAGAGATAAACTAATTACAGTACTTGAAGGTACATCTCAAGAAGTAGTAAAAAAAATGATGTATGAGAATAGGATTGAGAAAGTCCTTGTCTTAGATAAAGAAGAAAAACTAACAGGACTTGTCACTATGAAAGATATTGAGAAGTCAGAAAAACATCCAAATGCTACTAAAGATGATGCGGGACAACTTAGAGTTGGGGCTGCAATAGGAACAGGAGTAGAGACATTAGAAAGAGCTCAAGCTTTATTTGATTCAGGAGTTGATTTATTTGTTATCGATAGCGCACACGGCCATACAAAAAGCGTTATAGAGACAGTTAAAATGATAAAAAAAGAATTTCCTTCAAAAGATGTGATTGCTGGAAACGTCGCAACACCAGAAGGAGCAGAGGCACTAATAGAGGCCGGTGCAGATGGTATTAAGATAGGAATGGGCCCAGGATCAATTTGTACAACAAGAATTATTGCTGGTATTGGAGTTCCACAAATTTCTGCAATATTAACAATTTATGAAAAAGTAAAAGGAAAGGTGCCACTAATAGCTGATGGAGGAATGCGTTATTCAGGAGATATAGCCAAAGCAATTGCAGCAGGGGCTGACAGTGTAATGCTTGGAAGTATTTTTGCTGGAACTGAAGAGGCACCTGGAGAATTTGAGCTCTATCAAGGAAGAAGCTTTAAGACTTACAGAGGAATGGGATCTTTGGGAGCAATGTCTAAGAGAGATGATAGCAATAGATACTTTCAAGAAGATATTGATGCTGAAAAACTTGTACCTGAAGGCGTTGAGGGCAGAGTTCCTTATAAAGGATGGGCTATTAATGTTATTAACCAACTTATTGGCGGTCTTAGACAGAGTATGGGTTATGTGGGCTGTAAAAACATTCAAGAAATGAAAGAAAATAGTAGGTTTGTCGAAATTACAAATGCTGGCATGACTGAAAGTCATGTACATGATGTTCAAATCACTAAAGAAGCACCAAACTATCAAAGAAGCTAGAAATTAAATATGTCAGTTCAACCTAAGCTCGACATAAAGAGCAAAAATATTGATACTATTTTGGTCTTAGATTTTGGTTCTCAATATACGCAATTAATTGCAAGAAGAATACGGGAATCTGATGTTTATTCTGAAATTCTTCCTTGGGATGTAGATATAAAGAAAATTGAGGATATTAATCCGAAAGGAATAATACTATCTGGTGGTCCCGAATCTGTTACTGATTTACATACTCCTAGAGTTCCAAAGATAGTGTTTGATTTAAAAGTCCCAATTCTTGGTATTTGTTATGGTATGCAAACCTTAGCAGAGCAGATGGGAGGCCAAGTAACGACATCAGAAAAAAAAGAATTTGGATTCTCTGAATTATTAATTGAAGACAAATCGAAAATTTTTAATGGGTTATCTGAAGATTTTCTTAATGTTTGGATGAGTCATGGAGATAAAGTCGAGACTCTCCCTTCAGACTTTGAATTAATAGCTTCAACTAAATCAGCACCAATAGCAGCTATGGAGCATTCTTCAAAATCTATATTTGCTCTTCAATTCCATCCTGAGGTAACTCATACAGAAGGTGGAAAATTAATCTTAGATAATTTTATTTTTGAAATCTGCTCTTGCAAGCCTGAGTGGAAGCTTGATGACTTAATAACCAACAGGATCGAAGAAGTAAAAAAGGTTACTAGTGGAGAAAAAGTTTTATTAGGACTATCAGGAGGAGTAGATTCATCGGTAACAGCTGCACTTTTATCAAAAGCAATTGGAGATAACCTTGTATGTGTCTTCGTTGATAATGGACTCTTAAGGAAGAACGAGGCCGAAGAAGTAATTCAAACATTTAAAAATGAGATGGATTTGAATCTTGTAAAGGTTGATGCACAAAAGATATTTTTAAGGCACTTAAAAGGAGTTGAAGATCCAGAGCAAAAACGAAAGATTATAGGAAGAACATTTATTGATGTATTTGATGCAGAAGCTGCAAAACTTGATGATATTGATTTTTTAGCTCAGGGGACAATTTATCCAGATGTGATCGAGTCATCAGAATCTGAATCTAAAGAAGCAAGAGTAATAAAATCTCACCATAATGTTGGCGGATTGCCAGAGGAGATGAAGCTTAAACTTGTCGAGCCACTGAGAGATCTCTTTAAAGATGAGGTAAGAAGATTAGGTTCACAACTTAACTTACCTGAAATAATCCTGAATAGGCATCCCTTTCCTGGACCAGGTTTAGGTGTAAGGATTCTTGGTGAGATAAATGAGAGAAAGATAAATATCCTTCAAGAAGCTGATGCAATTTTTATCGAAGAGTTAAGAAAAGCAAATTTATATGATTCAGTAAGTCAGGCTTTTGCAGTATTTCTTCCTATTAAATCTGTAGGGGTTGTGGGGGATGAGAGAAGATACTCAGAGGTTATTGCTCTTCGAGCAGTTGAAACAGTGGATTTTATGACTGCTAATTGGGCATTTTTGCCTCATGATTTTCTCGATGAAGTTTCCAGAAGAATTGTTAATGAAATTGAGGATATAAGTAGAGTTGTTTACGATATTTCTGGGAAACCACCGGCAACTATTGAGTGGGAATAAAAAAATGAAATTTTTTGGATGGAGGATGGTATTTACCGGTCTCACTCTAGAATTTACTGTTGTAGGTTTCCTTTTTTATAGTTTTCCCGTCATCTGGCCTTATTTAATATCAGAACTGGGCATGACTGAAAGTCAGCTTGGAATGGTTACCGCATTCTATTTTATACCTGTAGCAGTTTTGGCAACTATTGTTGGTCGTGCCTTAGATAAGTACTCTGTAAAAAACTTTATGATGACTGGTGCAATTATTTATGCTCTTGGATTGTTCTCTTTAAGCTTAATAAACTCTTATTGGTCTCTTCTAACGATTTATCTTACCATTCTTGCTTTGGGATCTATTATGATGGGAAATTTAGCTGTAGCTAAATTGATCTCAAATTGGTTCGAAAAAAATGCTGGTAAAGCGTTAGGTATTGCTGCAGTAGGTATTTCATTTTCAGGAGTTATACTTCCCTTAGTTGTTGATCCACTTCTAGATCTAGTTGGCTGGAGAAATGTTTATGTAATTTTTGCTTCTATAGTTCTTTTCATTATCTTGCCTCTCATCTTTTTTATTGTGATTGATGATCCGAAGACAGTTAATCAAGTTAAAGATGGTATAGAAAAAGATAACGAAGAAGAATTCACACCACAAGAGATGACGGCTAAAGATCTTTTATCTAAAAAAATCTTTTGGATAATTTCTTTAGCATTCGCCTTTCAGTTTCTATCCATGATGGGCGTACTTGCTTTTTTACCTGTCCATGCAAGCAAAATGGGGCTAGAGGAAACTTGGAATTTTTTAGGTTTTCCAATCAAACAATATGTCTTTGCTTATGCATTGTCAGCATTGGGCGGAGTCCTTGGAAAAATAATATTTGGATATCTTATGGATATTATGAAAGCTGCATATCCTTCAATGATGGCGATGTTTTCTCAAGCAATTGGAATCTTTGGAATTACCTATTTCAATGAACCAAGTATATTTCTTCTGAGTGCCTTTATATTTGGTTTAGGTTTTGGTGCTGCAACCCCTCTTATGACAGCATGTTACCTGAGGGCTTTTGGAGCACATAATCTTGGAAAGGCTAGAGGTATATCATCTCCTATCGTATCTCCACTTCAACCAATAGGAATTCTTATAACAAGCATACTGATAGGTTTTCAAGACACTTACTTTATAGCTTTTAATATTATGGGATGTTTTGCTCTGGTTGCTGTTGTTTTAGCAAGCCAAATTCAGGTGACTGGAATAAATTTAAGCAAAGGCAATTAAAGACTTTCCATGCTATATTTAATGTAAATGAAAATTTGCATAATTTATGGACATCACAATACAAAAGATTCATTTAATGCATCTGTGAGAGACACCTTTATTGATGAGGCAGAAAAGGTTGGCCATGTAATTGATTTGATAAATTTATTTGATGAAGAGCAACAACTTCCTTTTTATAGGAGTGATATAAATCCACCCCCAAAATTAGTGCTAGATTATAGAAAAAGGCTTGAAGCTGCTGACGCGATGTTTCTGATGAGTGCCTGTCATAATCTAAGAATGAATGTCATTTTAGAAAACTGGATTGATTGGGTTCTTCATCCAACTTGGTTTTTCTCTTATAAATCATTAATTCCTGATAGTAAGTTTTTTGGGAATTATGGTTATCCTGTTGCTGGAGCAATGAAAGATAAAATCGGTATAGTTTCCATGACCTATGGAGGACCAATGATAAGCTATTTTAATTTTTCAATTTTTGACAATATTCCATATAGAAGATTAAAAAAATCTGTATTCCAACTCGGTGGTTTGAAAACGAAATACTTAAGATTTTATTCAATACTTCCAAATATGAAAGAAAGCGAATTTGAAAAGCACATGAGCAAAGTTAGAAAATTTGCTAGAAGTTTAAAATAAGATATTTTAAAAATTCATTTATTAATATAAAGTAAGTTAGTCGAGGAGGACTTAATATTGTTAATAAATGAAGATCTAAAATTAGACTATTCTGATGTTCTAATCAGACCAAAAAGATCTACGATGAGCTCCAGAGGAGAAGTGAAACTTAAGAGAACTCATAGGTTTCTTTGGAGTAAGAAAAAGTGGAGCGGCATTCCAATTATGTCAGCTAACATGGATACAGTTGGAACGCTTGCTATGCATAAGATATTATCAAAATATGGCCTAATTACTTGTCCCGCAAAGCATCATCTTAAAAAAGATCCAGAAATATTTAAAACAAAAAGATCAAATATCTGTTGGTTTGGTGGGATTGATGATATATCAAAACTCTCCAAGACCAACTCAGGCTTCATTGGACTTGATGTTGCAAACGGCTACACAATTAAATTTGTAGATTCGGTTAAAAGACTCAGAGAAAAATGCCCTGATGCAACCATTGCTGCAGGAAATGTAGTCACAGCAGATATGACCCAAGAATTAATTCTTGCAGGTGCAGATATTGTTAAAGTTGGTATAGGTCCTGGTTCAGTCTGTACAACAAGAATCAAAACCGGAATTGGTTATCCTCAGCTCAGCGCTGTAATTGAGTGTGCAGATGCAGCTCATGGCCTCAATGCTCATATTATTGCTGATGGGGGATGCACTAATTCTGGTGATATTGTGAAAGCGTTTGCTGGAGGTGCAGATTTTGTAATGATTGGAGGAATGCTAGCAGGTCATGATGAATGTGATGGTGAAGTTGAAGACGGGGTGATGAAATTTTATGGAATGGCCTCTGAATCGGCAATGACAAGACATAGCAATCATAATAATTATAGAGGAACTGAAGGAAAGACAGTTGAGGTTGAATATCGAGGTAAAGCTGACGACACAATAAAAGATATCTTAAGCGGCATTCGATCGGCATGTACTTATGTTGGTGCCAACAAATTAAAAACTCTTTCTAAGTGCACAACTTTTGTAAGAGTTAACAGCACCCACAATACAGTTTTCGGAAACGAGTAAAAAATAAATGAAACTTTTTTTTGCAGTCGTAATTTCGATTTTTATTCTTATCATAATTTTCAGTTTTTATATCACTCGAGATGGACAAATTATTACTCCAGTAGGAGAAGGAACTATTACTCTAGATACTGGCGTATATGAAAATTTTCCATTGCCTGACTATGCTGCAAAGATGATCACCGAAAATTATAAAAGCTATTTCATTGAGGTAGAGCCTGGACTGAAAGTGCATATTCTTGAGGTAGGTGAGGGATTTCCAGTATTTCTCATGCATGGTAATCCAACCTCAGGTTTTTTATATAGAAAAATAGCAGATAAGCTTCCACAAGATAAAGTAAGAGTAATTATGCCAACATCAATTGGGCTTGGATTTTCATCAAAGATTCCAGCTAGTCAGCATACTTTGAGCAATCATATTCGATGGATTAACAAGGTACTAAATGAGCTTCAGTTGAATGAAGTTATTTATTCAGGTCAAGATTGGGGTGGACCAATTGGTATGGGAGCATTATCTCAATCACCAAATCTTCTTAAAGGAGCGGTGTTGTTGAATACAGTTTTTAATGCTCCAAAAGAAAAAGCAGATTTAACATCTATGCATGCAAGAGTGAAAACTCCAATATTAGGTGAATTACTTGTTGAGGTAATTTTTAATCCCTTTGAGCAGCTTGGCAGAGTCCAGGGAGATCCAAATTCTTGGTCTGAAGATGTTGTGAGTATTTATAGCAAACCTGTTCTTGAAAGTGGGAATTCTAAAGCAACTTTATCTATGATGAGAATGGTACCAGATGGACCAGACCATCCAAATGCCTTGGCAATGAGAGATATCGAAAAATATGTTGATACTTTGCAAATTCCAGCTGAGATTGTTTGGGGTATGCAAGATCCAATTCTTGGCGGAGGGCTGTCAGCAATGGAAGCAAAGTTTCCAAACGCCTCTGTAACAAAAACACAAGCTGGACATTTTCTTCAAGAAGAGGTCTCTACTGAAATAGCTAACGCACTTATTAGAGTGATAGATCAAATTGAAAAAAAATAATAATCATCAAAAGGCACCACGAACAATAAGCGATAGATTAAAATTTATTGGGCCAAGTGCAATTGTTACTGGAAGCGTCGTTGGAAGTGGTTCGATTGTAATGACTCCCTTACTTGGAGCTGCAGCAGGTTTTACTCTTCTGTGGTGGCTTTTACTAAGCATATGGACAAAGCCAATAATTCAAGCTGAAATAAGCAGATACGTAGTAGTTACAAAAAAAACTTTCCTTGAAGCCTTTGCAGAAATTCCTGGACCCAAGACAATAATAAACGGCAAGACTACCTCTTGGCTCGTTTGGTTTATGTTTTTGGGTGTTTTACCAGCAATCATTGGGATGGGGGGACTGGTTGGAGCAGTTGCAGAAGCAGGAAATAATATGTTCCCCTCAATAAGTATTGAATTATGGGTTATTCTGTCATGCTTAATTACTTGGTTGATACTATTAAGAGGGTCTTACTCAATTCTTGAGAATATTCTTCTTGGAATGGTCTTGATATTCTCATTGATAACATTATTCATTGCTATATCAATGCAATCAACAAGTTATGAGCTTAGTATTAATCAAGTCTTTTCAGGTTTAAGTTTTTCCCTTCCTTTTGAGCACTTACCACTAGCTCTTGCAGTTTTTGGCTTCACAGGAATAAGCTATGGAGAAATAATGGCGTATACCTATTGGTGTCTTGAAAAAGGTTATGCTCAAGGGAATTCTGATGATATCCAAGAAACAAAACGTTGGATTAGCACAATGCAAACTGATGTATGGGTGACCATTTTCTTCATTACAATCGGAACACTTCCATTTTTCTTTTTAGGCGCAGGAGTTTTGCATACACTGCCACAGCTCCAAGAATCACTTGCCACCCAATCATTCTGGGATGTAGATATTATTAGCGCGCTTCAAAATATGTTCTCACTAGTTTTGGGTGATTGGGCAAAGTGGCTGTTTATTATTCTTGCTTTTTTTATTCTTTACTCAACATTACTATCGGGAACAGCAGCATTTACTCGAACAATTACTGATTATTTAATTTCAATGGGATTTATTTTGGAGAAAGAAAATACAAGAAAGAAATTAATAAAAGCTATTGCATTTTTGGTGCCTTTTCTTTCTGGTATTTTTTACTTTTTACTTCCAAATCCAATTACCCTTTTATTAATAGCAGGCATATGGGCAGCAATGGGTCTTCCCATAGTTAATATTGGAGCAATTTACCTTTCTAATAAGCTATCAAAGGAACTACAGCCTAATTCATTTATAAAATCTATACTTTGGCTAAGTTTTATATTTCAAATTTCGATAGCGGTTCTAATAGTTATCGATATAAGCTCTAATTTTTAAGTTATTTGCTAAAATAGACTTAAAGAGGTAAAAAATGAGTGATAAGTTAGACTTAAAGAAACATATAAGAGATGTCGAAGACTTTCCAATTCCCGGAATCAAATTCAGAGATATAACAAGCTTAATTGAGACACCTGATCCATTTAGGAAAACTTGCAAAGAATTAACTAAGATGACTGAAAGCTTTAATGCTGATCAAATTGTAAGCATTGAGAGTAGAGGCTTTATCTTTGCTGGATCAGTCGCCAATGATCTTTTGCTTCCATTTGTTTTAGCAAGAAAACCTGGCAAACTTCCAAATGAAACATATATAAAAAGTTTTGATTTGGAGTATGGAAGTACTTCAATTGAAATTCAAAAAAATACCAATATAGGCATTGAAGATAGAATTGTTATTATTGATGACTTGGTTGCAACTGGAGGAACTGCAATTGCCTGCGCTGAAATTTTAACCGAAAATTTCGACGTTAAAAAATCTAATATTTTAATTTTATGCATCATAGATCTCCCAGAACTTGGAGGGAGTAATTTAATTAAGGAACAAGGCTACAATATTGAAACGCTCGTGTCTTACTGATCGCTTAGTAAATGAGAAACCTCGTTAGAAATACTCATAAATATTTAAGCTTCTTTATTTCGATTCAATTATTTTTATGGACAGTTTCAGGAATATATTTTTCCTTTAATAAAATTGAGTTGGTTAGAGGTGAGCAGTATAGATTAACAGAATATTTTCCTATAAATTTTGATGAGGTTAATTTTTCTAGATCCAGTATTAAGGAGCTTAAAGCAATAAAAAGATTAAATGACATTATTTTTATTGTGAATAGTAGCGAAGGTAAAGAATACCTTGATTCTTTTGGCAAACCCTTAGAAAAACTCAATAAAAGTCAGGTATTTGATATCGTTGCATCTTCTTCAACTCTTGAACCGATAGCTTTCGAGAAAATTGAAGAATCCTCAAAGGGGTCTGAGTATAGGGGCAGAAATTTACCTTTATATAAAGTAACAGCTTTGAATAATAAAGATAAGAAAATTAACCTATATATAGATGTTTATTCAGGAGAAATCACAGCAGTCCGATCACTTCAGTGGAGAATTTGGGACCTAATGTGGGGATTTCATATTATGGATTGGCAAACAAGAGACAAGATTAATAATATTTTTCTTAAAATCTTCTCAATTCTAGCTCTTGTAAGCTCTATCTCAGGAATTCTTTTATTTTTTAGAGTAGACTTTAAATCTAAATAAGAAAAATATGACTAATAAAAGCCATCAAACTTTACCAGCTTGGACTTATACAAGTGACGCATTTTTAGAACTCGAAAAAAGGTATCTTTTTTTGAATAACTGGCAACTTATATGCCATTCATCAAACATTCCAAATTCAGGTGATTTTTTCACTTTCAATTTCTTTAACGAGAGATTAGTAGCTATTAGAAATGAAGAAGGTGAAATAAATGTTTTCCATAATGTCTGCTCGCATAGAGCAACAAAACTTTTAGAGGAGGATGGCAACTGTGGAAAAAGGATAAGATGTCCTTATCATGCTTGGAGTTATGATTTATCTGGAAATTTAAAATCTGTTCCTCATGAAGATCAATTTAGAGAATTCAAAAAAGAAGAACACAATCTTAAAAAAGTTCAAATGGAAATTTTCTTTGGGTTTATTTTTGCAAAAGTTATTCCTAGCTCAACACCTAGTGTAGCTGATCAATTTTCACCTTATTTCGATGAATTATCTTTATACAAGCTAGAGGAATTAAAACCTCTTGGCAGGGTAACTATGAGACCAAGAAATGTTAATTGGAAGCAGGTTGCTGACAATTATGTTGATGCTTTACATATCCCAGTTGCTCATCCAGGCTTATCGGGTTTGGTTGGTAATAGTTATGGAATTGAATTATCTAAAAATGGTGGATATGTTCATAAAATGTGGGGAGACCTCAATAAAACTAGGAAGAAAAACCTTTCAAACGACTTATATAAAAAACTCTTACCAGAATCTAATCATCTACCTCAAGATAAGCAGATGCATTGGTCCTATTATAGATTATGGCCAAATCTTGCATTTGATGTATATCCGGATCAGATGGATTTTATGCAATTTATTCCAATTAATGCAAACAAAACCCTAATAAGAGAAATTCCTTATGCATTATCTGACGAGAGACGTGAAATGAAGGCGGCCAGATATTTGAATTGGAGAATTAATCGAGAGGTTAATGCAGAGGATACTGAGCTCATAAATTTAGTCCAAGAAGGAATGGAAACATCTGCATTTGTCTCTGGTCCTCTAGCTGAATCAGAAATTTGCCTTATTGATAGCGCAGAAAGAATCCGAAATGCTATTCCAGTATCTACATTAGATATTGAACCTAATTTACAAGAAATAAGTACTCTTAATCAAAATCTTTTAGATAATAAATCTATGAAAAATAAAAACACATTTAAAACGAAGAGTACTCAATGAACGTTAATACAGAAGATAGGATTTATGATTCAATTATTGTTGGAGCAGGTATTTCAGGCGTTAGCGCAGCCTACCACTTAAAGACTTATTGCAAAGGCGCAGATTTTTTAGTCCTGGAAGGAAGAGAAAACTTCGGAGGAACATGGGACTTCTTTAAATATCCTGGGATAAGATCAGACTCTGATATGCACACGCTTGGTTTCTCGTTCAAGCCATGGAATAGCAAAAAATTTATAGCAGATGCACCTTCTATAATGAAATATTTAGATGAAACAATTGAAGAAAATAATCTTAAAGAATTTATAAAATTTAATATGCACATTGAGTCAGCTTCATGGGACTCTAAAGAATCTATTTGGGAATTAACTATAAACAATAAAAATCTTGATCGTTTAGAAGTTATAAAAACTAAATTTATTCAAATGTGTGCTGGATACTACAGTTATGCGAATGGACATAAACCGACATTTAAAGGTTCTGACAATTTTGAAGGGAAGATTGTGCATCCACAAGAATGGGACAACTCTATAAATTATGAAAATAAGAAAGTTTCCGTAATTGGAAGCGGAGCAACTGCAGTAACACTGATACCAGAGATTGCAAAAAAAGCTAGTCACGTCACTATGATCCAAAGATCACCAACATATATTGCTTCAGTTCCAAGTGAGTATAAGTTTTTACATTTGCTTAATTATATTTCTCCAAAACTGGGCTATAAAATAATTCGATTTACAAACATTCTTCGTCAAAGAAATATTTATAGAAGAGCTCGAAAAAGTCCAGAAATTGTGAAAGATTACCTTCTTGATTTGGTGAAAAACGAACTTCCTGATTATGACATTGAAAAACACTTTACACCTTCATATAACCCATGGGAGCAAAGATTATGTTTGGCTCCTGATAATGATTTTTTTGAAAGCATAAAACAAAATAAGGTTTCTGTTGAAACAGACACTATCGATTCATTTTCTCACAAAGGTGTAAAACTTAATTCAGGCAAATTAATTGAGGCAGATATAATTGTTACCGCTACAGGTATAACACTTCAAAATTTTGGTGGTATAAATATTTTTGTTGATGGAGATGAGATTGATGTATCAAAAAGCTTCTTTTATAAAAGCATGATGTATACACAAATTCCCAATTTTATAAATACTTTTGGTTACATCAATGCCTCTTGGACACTAAAAGCAGACTTAACAAGTAAATATGCTTGTAGGCTAATAAATTTTATGAAAGATAATCAATACACGAAATGCATTCCAATAGCTCCCGATGATTTAATGGTTACAGATTTTTTAGATGATTTTTCATCGGGTTATGTAAGAAGGGGAGCTTCTATTACCGTTAAACAAGGAAATAAAAAGCCATGGATAAATAATCAGAATTACCTGAGAGATATTTTTGAAATAAATTATGGGAAAATAGAAGATAAAAGCTTAAGATTCTCTTAAAAAAAGTTACATAAAAAAATGCAAGAATTTGAATTACTATCAATATCACATTTTATAAGTTTCTGTACTTGTCTGGCTGCCATCTTTATGATCCCAAAGGCCCTCCAATCTAAACCAGAATTAATAAATTCTTTTAGATATTTCTTGATTATTTTGTTAATTGAAAATCAAATCAGATCTACATACATGGAAACTCTTGTGAAGGGTGGAAGCTTGGCTGAAAATCTTCCTTTACATTTATGTGACTTTTCTGCGATTGTAATTGCGGCTTTTCTCATAACAGGTTTTAGACCGCTTTTTGTTTTTGCATATTTTTGGGGTATAGCCGGTGCAGGAATGTCAATATTAACACCGGACTCAGAATATGCATTCCCACATTATGAATATTTTGCAACAATGTATGGGCACTCGTTAATTTTGCTAGCTGTTGCTTTTTCAATTGTTAACTTAAATCAGAGACCTTTCAAAAGTGATATTTTAAAACTGATCCTTTATTCATCGCTTTTACTGGCTGTAATGTATGGCATTAATTTCATTTTAGGATCAAATTACTGGTATTTAAATGAGAGACCCTACGGGGAAAATATAATTTCTTTGATGCCTGAACCGCCAACACATATGTTTATACTGTACCCAGTTGCTATATTTTTTATTTACTTGGTTTACTCGCCATACATATATCTTGATAGAAGAAAAAGGAGGATGAATTAATGAGAAGAATTATTACAGGTCACAATAAGGATGGAAAATCAGTTGTCATGCATGATGGGCCACCTGCGAGGTCAATTGGTGAAGATGTGGGAGGTCTTTATGAAATTTGGAACACTGAACCTGTTCCATTTACAACAAAGGGTTTTGAAGATAAGGCTGATATTGATATTGAGCTTGAGCCTCCAAAGGGAGGAACAAAATTTAGATACTTTCAAATTAACCCCACTCCAGAAGGAGTTCCAATTGAAGTTTTAAATGAAATGGCTGCAGATGCATTTGATAAAATCAAAGCATCTCATTGCAGAGTTGATGTATCAAGGCATCCAGCTATGCATAAAACAGATAGCATTGATTACATTATTTTATTAAAAGGTGATGTAACTCTCATACTCGATGAGGGCGAAATAGACGTCAAACCTTTTGACACAGTTGTTCAAAGAGGAACAAATCATGCTTGGAGGAATAATGGAGATGAACCAGCTCTTCTTATAGCTGTTTTAATTGATTCTGAAATAGACGTATAGATGCAAAAAAACTTCATTTTTAGTGATACTGAAACAACGGGATTAAGAGAAAAAGATTTTATACAAATAATTCAATCTGCTTCAATCTTAACAGATGAGAATTTTAAAAGAATAGATGCTCAGAATATTGAATCTAGACCCCTTCCATGGGTCGTCCCCCAGCCAGGCGCTTATTTAGTTCACAAAAAAATTTCTAGTCTTGATTCAAATATATCCCATTATCAAATGATGAAAGATATCTATAACACTTGGGAGCAATGGAGTGATGACAAGCAGTCGATATTTGTAACTTATAACGGCCATCAGTTTGATGAAGAGCTTTACAGAAGACAGTTCTATTGGAATCTATTACCTCCATATATCACAAATACAAATGGTAATGGTAGAAGTGATTTATATTTTTTGATTTTGTTGGTTTCCTATCTTTATCCTGAATTTATTAAGTTCAATATGAATAATTATGATTTACCAATCCTAAAACTTGATCAGATTCTTCCAAAAATTGGTATTGATGTATCAGATGCTCATGACGCTCTAACAGATTGTGAATTTATGGTACATCTTATTAAGTATATTTATTCTAAGCATCCTGATTTAGTTGAAGATTTTTTTCTTCAAGCAACGAAAGCAAGTTTTATAGACATGCTTTCAACAAGAAACTATTTTGGTTATGTGCAAAGGGGACCAAGATATAGATTTATATATCCACTTACATTCATTTGCCAAAATCCAGAATCTCCAAATAAAGCAATTTTCTTAGACTTGTCATATCCAGTTGAGGATATCCTTGAGCTCGAATACCACGAACTCATTTCTTATATTGAAAAACCAAATGCTGAGTCACCTTTTAAAGTATTAGCAATAAATAAGTCTCAAGCAGTGGCAGATGGAGAGAAATTTGATTTTAAATTTGATTTAACTGGGGATGAGCTTGTATCAAGAGCTAAAAAGATAAAAGAGAATTTTGAATTTAAAGAAAGAATAATCGCTGCTTGCTCAGACGTAGAAAAGCCATTTTATCCTGCAAAGGACTTTATTGAACAACAGGTTTATGAAGGATTCCCATCGCCTGATGACTCAAGATTATTTCAAGAATTTCATAAATCTGAAGATTTTGAAACAAAACATAATATTGCTATCAGAATAAAAGATGATAGATATAGAGAGTTTGCAAAAAGAATCTTATACCTTCATTTTCCTGATAGGATTGATGGCAAGATTGAAAAAAATGTTTCTGAATTAATTCACAAAAGATTTAATGAAGAAGGCCCATGGCCAGATGCTGCAAAAGCCTATAAGGAACTTCTTTCTAAGATGGAAACTGCTGAGGGTTCGCAAAAAAAGATACTAGAAAAACTTCAAAACTTTTTTGCTAACTCAAATAATTAAATGAAAGAACTTTTTATGAAAGAAGCTCTTAACAGGGCTAAGTTAGCTTTTAAAAAAGATGAAGTTCCAATAGGCGCAGTTGTAGTAAAAAATAATGAAATTATTGGATATGGTCAAAATAGAACAATTGAAAAAAATTCGGTCTTAGCTCATGCAGAAATTGAAGCCATTAAAATGGCATCGCAGAAAGAACAGAACTATAGATTAATTGGGTGTGATATCTATTCGACTATCGAACCTTGCCACTTGTGCGCAAAGGCAATTGTTGCTTCAAGAATAGATAATCTTTACATAGGAGCTAAGGAACCAAAAGAAGGATCGATAGTTTCGCAAGATAACTTTCTAGAAAAGCCATTTCATAATCATAAGACTAATTATGAGATTGGGATTTTAGAGAATGAATGCCAAGAGATCATTCAAACATTTTTTAGAGCAAAGCGTTAATTAAGCTAATTCTAGCCAAATAGGGCAATGATCAGATGGTTTTTCCATGGCACGAGCATCATAATCCATGCCTGTGGTCTTAATAGAGCTTTTTAAAGATTCTGAAACAAGTATTTGATCAATCCTTAAACCTCTTTTAGGATCTTGATCAAACATCCTTGATCTATAATCAAACCATGTATATTTGTTATTTATTCCTGGATTTTGAGATCTCCAGCTATCAGTAAATCCCATATTTAAGATCTTAAACCACATTTCTCTTTCTTCTGGAAGAAAGGCACATTTTCCTTCTCTCAACCATCTTTTTGCATTTACATCACCAATACCTATATCCTCATCTTCAGGAGCTACATTAAAGTCGCCCATTAAAATAATATTTTCTTTATCAAGATTTCGTATGTACTTCTCTAAATCTTTATAGTACTTAACTTTTTTGGGAAACTTTGTAGGATGCTCTCTATTTTCTCCTTGCGGGAAATAACCATTTAATATATCAAATTCTTTTTTATCAATTTTGTAAGTACAGTGAATAAACCTTTTTTGTTCATCTTCCGCATCGCCCGGAAAACCTTTTTGGACAAAAATTGGTTTTTCTTTACTTAGAAGTGCAACACCATAATGACCTTTACCGCCCCAGTGTTCAGCGTGATATCCAATTTCGTTTATTTCTTCCATAGGAAATTCAGGATCATCAACTTTTGTTTCTTGAAGACCTATAACATCAGGACCGAGATTATCTCTCAGGTGAATGAGCTGATGTGGTCGAGCGCGAACACTATTTATGTTAAATGATATACATTTCATTATGTATTTCTCCAGCTAAGAAAATTAGACTCTGAATCGATATAATCACCAATAATTTCTATACCTTGGAGCAAAGAATAATCTCTAATTGTATCAATATCCTCAGGATCAAAATTATCATTGAATTCATCCATACTTTCATAATCTTTGAAAGTTTCCATGCCAAGAGATGATCTTCTTTTATTTTCGACCTCTAGAAGCCATTGCTTTCTCTCCTCTTGCTCAGTTCTTCTTTTAACAATGTTTAGAGAAAGTTCTTTTTTATTTTTATTTAGATCATAGCGTGATCTAACATCTTTCAAATAGATTAGATTTGGATCAGTTGATAAACGCTCTTCAAATGCAACTAAAGTCTTTTTAATAGCGATTGAGTCCTCTCTAAAAGTTCTATACCATGTTGGTTTTATTTTATCCCATGGTAAATGGGTGGGAAGGGAGCTTTCACCAACCGTTTCTATGTCCCAAGTTGATGGAAGAATAATGTCAGGATCTATACCTCTGCTTTGAGTGCTATCCCCACTTACTCTATAAAACTTCGACTCAGTAATTTTTAATTGTCCCTCAGATAAATTATCTAATCTTTGCACTGTTCCTTTTCCAAATGTTCTTTGCCCAATTACTAAGCCTCTTTGATAATCTTGTATTGCGCCTGCAAAAATCTCAGAAGCTGATGCAGAATACCTATTCACAAGGACTGCCATAGGCTTAGACCAAGCTTGTTTTACCATCCTATCGCCCCAGGGAATAATATTTCCATTAGATTCTTTGATTTGAAGCGTTGCTCCTGCAGAGGTGAATAGCCCTGTAAGTTTATTTGCTTCTGTTAAAGCGCCACCAGAATTATTTCTAAGATCAACCAAAACTGCATCAACAGATTGTTTTTTAAAATCTTCTAAAATATTTTTAACATCCTTACTGCTACTTTTATAATTTGGATCTCTAGCTTGCCAAGCTTCAAAATCTAAATAAAAAGACGGAAGGTCAATAATCCCAATTTTGTAATCACTTCCATTCTTGTTAAGAGAATAAATTTTTGATTTTGCTGCTCTCTCCTCTAATTCAACTATTTCTCTTTCAATTTTAATTATTTTACGAACACTATTGTCTTCGGCATCTCCAGGTATGATCTCCAAAGTTACAAAAGTCTGAGGCTCTCCTCTGACTTTCTGAACAACTTCATCAATTCTCCATCCGGTAACATCTTCAAAAATATCTTCATTATGTTGTTTTATCTTTACGATTTTGTCGTTTGGCTCCAGCTCTCCATTTTTTTCTGCAGGACCGCCTGGAACGAGACTTACAATCATTGCATAGTCCTCTGTTGCAGAATTTGAAAGCAATGCACCTATACCGCCAAGTTTTAAACTCATATCAATTTCAAAATCCTCTGCATTATAAGGAGATAAATATGTTGAATGAGGATCAAACTGCCTTGTCATTATATTTATTGCTAATAAAAAGATATCTTCATCTTTTCTTTGCAATACTCTTTTAATTCTTCTTTCATATCTTTTTATGAGATTTGAAATAATCTTTTCTTCATCATCTTTTGCTAAAACAGAAACAACAAAATCATTTTTTGTTGTTTTCCTCCATCTTTCTTTTAATTCAAACATAGTAGATGCATATTCGTTATCGTCATAAAAAATATCAATACCCTCATCTATAGTTAAATCAAAGCTATCTTTTTTAGCCACCTTAATTTGAAATTCAGAAATCTCAATGACCCTATTAAAGTAGGTATTGAGAATTTCGTATGCCAAATTAATATCGAAACTTTCTTTATTTTTTTTGTAATTGATAGATTTTCTTTTAAAAGATTTTATTTCATATTTTAAAAACAGATTTTTATTTCCATCTAACTCATCTAAAAGCGCATCAATATACAAATCATTAAAATTTTCTTTATCAATTTCTCTACTGTAGTGATGTGAGGATATATTATTAAAAATCTCAGAACTCAAATCTTGATATTTTTTGGAAATTGAGAAATCAACTTTTTCAGATGATACAAATAGTGACAGTCCAAAAAAAGCAAATAAAAATAAATTTTTAATAATTTTCATCAAATTTTAAATAAGTTTCTGAATTTTGGCTGCTTCTTCTCTAACCATCTCTGGAGCACCAAGAAGTTGTCTGTTCACACCAATTCTCTTAAACCAATAATGAAGTCCTAGTAAATCTGTAAATCCCATACCGCCATGAACTTCTGTTGCTTTTTTTGCGACTGCCTTTCCAACCTCTGCAGTATGAGCCTTGGAATGACAAGACATAAATCTTGACTCTTCTTCCTCCTCATCTAAGCAATGAGCTGCATGCCAAACCATCGCATAGCATGGTTCAAGATCTGCTGCCATTTCAGCACACATATGCTTTACAGCTTGAAATGAACCTATAACTCTTCCAAATTGTTTTCTTTCTTTTGAATATTCGACGGCTTTATTAATCATTTCTTGAGCTGCTCCTAAAGTATCTGCTGCCAAAGCTACTCTTCCAGCATCGATTGACTTTTGAATAGGACTAATAGCGTCTTTGGATTTTTCTAATAACTCAACTTCCACATCTTTAAATATAACTTCAGAAAAAGATCTAGTTTTGTCTACAGTAGTGAGATGATTTCTAGTTAACCCTTTGGAGTCCATAGTCGTTATAAAGATTTTCCCACTTTTATCAGCGACCATAATATGCGAAGCATTATTTGAATCTAATACGAAGATTGATCTACCGTTAAGCTTGCCATTATCGTAAACAATTTCACAATCTTCTCTTGCGCCAATAAATTCAGAAAAACCTACTGCAAAATTAATCTTCCCTGAGGCAATATCTGATAAATAAATTTTCTTTTGATCCTCAGAGCCACCATTTAAGATAGCAATTGGAGCCATTACATAAGAACCAACAAATGCAGTAGGGGCAATGCCTGACCCTAATGCCTGACTTACAGCTACAGCAAAAAGAATATCAAGACCTAGCCCGCCATATTCTTCAGGTACTAATAAGTTATTAATTCCAAGGGAAATAAGACCGCCTTGAATATCTTTTTGAAGCTCAGGTTGATCTGTTGCAATCTTTCTTATGATATCTACTGATGCGTTGTCATCTAAGAATTTCTTAATATTCTCTTGAAAAAATTCTTGATCTTCTGAGAGTCCGAAATACATTTTAACTATCCTTTACCTTTGGCTCACGAGGCATTCCAAGACCTCTTTCAGAAATAATATTCTTTTGAATTTGACTTGTTCCACCCCCAATTATTAGGCCTAAAAAATACATGTAAATAAATTGCCAACTACCTCCATCTCTTAAAAGAGGACTTTGTTCATACAATGTTCCTATTTCTCCCATGATGTCGATAGCAAAACCTTCTAATTCATGCCTCAATTCTGTTCCCACAAGTTTTTGGATCATCTTTCCTAGCTTTACATCTTGCCCAGGATTAATTTTTGAAGATAAAGTTCTTAGGCTATGCGATTGAAAAGCAACTACTTTTCCTTGAAGCGCCATTAATTTGTCTCTATAAACGGGAATATCAATAAGTTTTTTTCCATCAATTGATTCTTCTTTCATAAGATCAATAAGCATATTAACTCTATTCATGGTTGCATTTGGATCCGCAAGGGAGCCTCTCTCATGACTTAAGGTTGCATTAGCAACAGCCCAGCCATCACCTCTATTTCCAACAATATTAGTTGCTGGAATTTTTACATCTGTGAAAAAAACTTCATTAAATCCAGCTTTTAAAGTCATATCAACTAAAGGTCTTATTTCTATTCCAGGTGTATCCATTGGAATAAGCAAATAACTTATGCCACCATGCTTTGAGGCATCAGGCTCAGTTCTTACAAGACAAAACATCATTTGGGCATATTGAGCAGTACTAGTCCAAATTTTCTGGCCATTTATAACCCATTCATCATCAATAAGCTCACCTTTAGTTTGAAGGCTGGCAAGATCACTTCCTGCATTTGGTTCAGAGTATCCTTGACACCAAATCATCTCTCCATGAAGGGTTGGCATAATATATTTTTGTTTTTGTTCTTCTGTTCCAAGTTCCAAAAGAGTAGGGACAAGCATATCAATTCCTTGTCCACCCATTCCTGAGGGAACTTTAGCTTTAGAGAACTCTGTTGCTATTATTCTTGATTTTATAATGTCCGGATCGCCACCATATCCACCATATTCTTTTGGTACTGACCTTGCAAAATATCCTCTTTCAATCAGCAACTTTTGCCAGTCAGCCCTTGTAAGCTCTGGACCATGTTTCCCTTTTCCATCTGATGCAAGAGGTGATTGGGAGCTATCGACAAATCTTAGATCCTTATATTCATTACAAAAAGATTGAACCTCTTTTTTAAAGTCTTCATATTGTGGACCATAATTTAAATCCATTAGAAGTACTTTGTTTCAATATTTAGTTGACCCTCAAGACCTGCTGATCGGTGTTTTTCAATCTCTTGGTAATAGGGGTCCATAATCATTTCAAGCATTGCTTTTCTACTTGGATATCTTGCTATTGCAACAGAGTCCCACAGATCCTCAACTTCTCCCAACATTAGTCTGCTAACCACACCAGAGAAAGTCATTTCAGCACCAACCTTCTTAAGACATTCTTGAACTTTTTCTCCATAAATAGCATATGCCTCAGCACCAGATAAATTAGTCTCTCTACCATCCTCATACTCTGCCTTTTCTTTAAATTTAAGGAGATTTACCATAGCAATTGGAGTCTCTACGTCTCCTTCCATAAAACCATTAAGTTGTTCATCATTTGGAGATAATTTATTAAATACTTTCATTTTTTTATTTCCATTCTGGATCTCTTTTTTCTAAAAATGCTGTAATACCTTCTTTTGCATCATCACTTTTTAGACATTTTTCTAGCTGCTCTTTAAGGAAAGGAACAGCTTCATCAAAATCCATTTTATCTTGATGATTATATGCTTCAAGTCCTAATTTCATTGTTCCCGGAGCTAGTTTAGAAAGTTCGGATGCAATCTTATTAACTTCTTCACTTAGCTTCTCTCTATGAACAACCTTATTAACAAGACCAAATCTTTCTGCATCATGAGAACTAATTTTATTTCCTCTCATAATGAAATCGAGACCTTGTCTTTTAGGCATAACTCTAAATAGACCAGCCATAACCATGAAAGGCCAAATTCCTCTTTTAATCTCAGGCGCAGAAAAAGTAGCTTCTTCAACAGCAATTGCATGAGTTGAATTTGTAACCATAAGAAGAGCGCCAGCAAGAACAGGGCCCTGTATTTCACAAATCACTGGTTTATTCAAACTTCTTATTCTAAGGCTTATTTCTTCAGTTCCACCCCCGAGTGATGGCACATTCGAGGTGCTCTCAGATGATTTACCCGACATAGTACCAAGATCACCACCAGCACAAAACACATCACCATTTGCTTTTATTACTACAACTCTAATGTCTCTTTCCTGGGCAGCAAATGCCAACGAATAAATAATTTCATTAGCCATTACTGGATTAATGGCGTTCTTTTTTTCAGGCCTATTCAGAGTAATACACATAATATTTTTTACAACCGACAATTCAATTGCCTCAAAGATTAGTCCTTCTAAAGATAAATTCTTATTATCCATTTTTAATTTCTTTTTTTAGTATCTTAGGAACTTCAATATGTTTAGCTCTTAAGTATTCACCAAGTGATTTTGCTTGTCCATCTTTTCTATTATTAGAAGAAATTCCATCTTCCAGAATGCCATGAATATAAAAATTTAATGACTTTATATTTGGAAGATCATATCTTTCAATTTTGAATTCAGATAAGTCTGGAAGGAGTTCTTTTAGCTTTTCAACGGATAAATAAGAACTAAGAAAAGAAAAAGCCATATCAGTCTTTGCCCACACTCCTAAATTGGCACATCCGCCTTTGTCTCCAGACCTAGTCCCAAAAATCCTTCCAAAAGCTATTTTTTCTAATTCATCCTCAGGGCAGGGGAGAATATCTACAGGTTCTTTTTGATAGTAAATATCATCGAGTCCTAACTCGCTTGTTGGAGTAATCTCGAACACCTCATCATTTAAGTGAACCACTTCTTTAATATGCTTACTTTCTATTAATGCAGGCCAATAAACAATTACAGGACCGCTAGCCTTTACACCGCCTTGAGCAAAAAAGCCTGGATAGTTAGCAAGAGAAAGTTCAACGATTTTTGCGCTAAAAAGTCTTCCTACCAAATCAGGATCCTTTGATTTTACTGAAAGAGAAAGTGTTGCCATTGCCTCTTCATTTGAGTTTGGATTTTCTTTATCCGTTCTGTGAAGATCTGTTCGTACTTCATCAAACTGCTCTCTACCACCAACAAGATTAAAGAGAGTATCTGTAAATGCTTGAGCTTTTTTTTCAATATCAAGCCCAGTTAAGATTAGATCCATACCATTTCTATAACCTCCAGCAAGATTAATACATGCTTTATGCTTATTAGGAGGGGAGCTACCTCTGCAGCCCGAAACAAAGACCCTATCTTTATCAACATCCTCTATTTTTAATGTATCAAAATGAGCTACCACATCAGGATTAATATAAGCAGGTGAACTAATCTCATATAAAAGCTGAGCAGTCACAGTTCCCGTAGAGACCAAGCCACCAGTGCCTGGATGTTTTGTTATAAAGAAATTACCATCAGATTGAATTTCAGCAATTGGGAAACCAACATTTTCGAAACTTGGAACTTCTTCAAAGAAAGCGTAATTGCCTCCTGTTGCCTGACAGCCACATTCAATAATGTGGCCAGCAGCAAGAGCGCCTGCAAGTTGATCAAAATCATCTCTTTTCCAATTAAATTTCCACGCAGCTGGACCAATTACGACTGCTGCATCTGTGACACGAGGGCAAACTACAATTTCAGCCCCTCTATCTAAAGCCTCTTTTATCCCCCATGCTCCAAGATAAGCATTAGCTGTCAATGTAGTGTAGCCAGAATCTTTAAGAGAGATTTCTTTATCGATATTTATAAACTCTTCACCACTGCTTTGAAGATCGCTCATTCTTGGCATTAAATCATCGCCATCGATATAGGCAACCTGCATCTCTAAACCTAATTCACTTAGAATAATTTGAATTTCATTTGCCATAGACTTCGGATTTAAGCCTCCAGCATTAGTAACAATCTTTATTTCTTTTTCCTTACAATTTTTTGCAACATCTTTTAGCTGTTTAAGGAATGTACCAACATATCCTTTATCATCTCCTCTTTTCAGCTTTTGGTTAAAAAGAATAGTCATGGTAAGTTCTGCCAGGTAATCACCAGTTAGGACGTCAATCGGACCTCCTTCAACCATTTCTTTTGCAGCAGATAATCTGTCACCATAGTAACCACTGCAATTTGCTATTTTTATTACTTCAGAACCCACTTTTAAGAATCAACCACCATCAAAACGGCACCATTCTCGACCTGATCATTTTCCTTGATAAAAATATCAGCAATAACTCCATCTTCACTTGCCTTTATAGAATGTTCCATTTTCATAGCCTCTAGAATTACTAGAGTCTCTCCAGATTTTACCTTTGATCCTTTTTTTACTTTTAAATCGACTACTTTGCCCGGCATTGGAGCTACCAATCCACCAGCTTGCACCTCAAGACCTGGCATTGAAAATCTAGGTTTAACTTCAAAAGATACATCACCGCTAGGGATATGAACTAATATAAATTCAGCATCCTCAGAAATTCTAGATTTGACTCTTACACCATCAAAAACTAGATCTATATATTTATCATCAATATTAACTACTTCAACTTCTGAATTGAAAACAAGGAATTTATTTTTATTTATCAACTTATATTCAACGAATATTTCTTCACCATCGAGCACAAATGTAATGTTAGGATTTGGAAGTCTCCCATTTGTCCACCCGGATGGAATATAAGGTGCGATATCTGAAGAGATTCTATTTCTCATTTGTTTCCACATGGCTGCAGCTGTTAGTGCAAGATTAAGCTCATCATTAGAAAGGTTTTTTACTCTTGGTGGTTTAACTCTCTCTATGAAGTCTGTTGTTGTATTTCCTTTTAAAAACTCATCAGACCTTAGTGTTGCAATTAAAAAATCTTTATTAGTAATAACGCCGCCAATATGAGAATCTTCCAAAGATTTAGCTAAAACTCTTGCAGCATCCTCCCTTGTTTCACCATAGGAAATAACTTTTGCAAGCATCGGATCAAAGTTAGTACCAATAACTGAATCTTTATGAACGCCAGAATCCCACCTAGTCATAAAATCATTTTCAGCTTGTTCGTAAGCAAACATTTTTCCTGTTTCAGGTAAAAAATCATTATTTGGATTTTCAGCATACAGACGAGCCTCTATTGAGGACCCTGTCCACTCAATGTCCTCTTGCGAGTACTGTAGCTCTTCACCTCTAGCAATTTTTATTTGTTCAGCTACTAAATCTATTCCAGTAACTTCTTCCGTAACTGGGTGCTCAACTTGCAGTCTTGTATTGACCTCTAGGAACCAAAATTCACCACTTTTATCATCAAAAAGAAATTCAACAGTTCCTGCAGACTCGTATTTTATTTTTTTTGCAAGATCAACTGCTGCATTACCCATTGCGAATCTTATCTCTTCAGTTATTCTCGGAGATGGAGACTCCTCAATTATTTTTTGATGTCTTCTTTGGATTGAGCATTCTCTTTCACCAAGATGAATAACATTGCCGTGAGAGTCCCCAAGAATTTGGATTTCTATATGTCGAGATTTTTCTACATATCTTTCGATGAAAACTCTCTCATCTCCAAAACCTGATAAAGCCTCTCTTTTCGCACCTTCAAGCGACTCTTGTAGATCTTTTTTATCAGTAACTACTCTCATTCCTTTTCCGCCTCCACCTGCAGCTGCTTTTATTAGAAGGGGGTATCCAATTTTTTTGACTTCTTTTTCATCTGAGGTCATTGGAAGAGTGGGAACGCTAGCTTTTATAGCAAGCTCTTTAGCTTTTAATTTATCACCCATTACAGAAATGACTTTAGGAGAGGGGCCAACCCAAATAATTTTTTCTTTAATGACTCTTTTAGCGAACTCAGAATTTTCTGATAAGAAACCATATCCTGGATGAATAGCGCCAGCATTACTTTTTTGTGCTGCATCTAAAACTGCATCTATATCAAGATATCCTCCATCTGGAAGAAGTACTGCTTTATCAGCAAACCTAACATGAGGCGCATCCTTATCTGCGTCAACATAAATTGCAATAGTTTGGATGCCCATTGCTTGAGCAGTTCTCATTATCCTTAATGCAATTTCTCCTCTATTTGCAACTAAAATTGAATCAAACATTACAACCTAAACACTCCATACTCTTTGGCACCCTCTATTGGAGTGTTGTTACAAATTGATAAACAAAAAGCAATTATCTTTCTTGTATCTCTTGGATCAATTATTCCATCATCTGTTAGCATACTGCTTGCTACTAAAGCATGTGACATTCTCTCTGCAGCGTCTTCAACCATCTTTACAATTTCTGCATCTGCTTTTTCATCAAACTTCTCGCCAGTCCTCATTGCTTTCGCTTTCCTGACTATAGACATTACTCCTGCGATTTGCTCTGGGCCCATCACAGCAATTTTTGCAGTCGGCCACAAAAAGGTAAAACGATTGTTGTATGCTCTTCCAGACATTGCATAAGTTCCTGCACCATAGGAAGCACCAACAATTATGGTTATATGAGGAACTGTTGAATTTGATACAGCATTTATCATTTGCGAACCTTTTTTAATGATTGCCTGCCTTTCAAAATCCTTACCTACCAAGAAACCTGTTACATTTTGTAAGAAGATCAACGGTATATCTCTTTTATTGCATAACTGAATGAAGCTAGCTGCCTTTTCAGCACATTCTGGATAAATTGGGCCATTGTTACCTAGCACACCAACTTGATAGCCGTGAATACAAGCCCATCCACAAATCATAGTTTGACCATAAAGAGGCTTGAATTCCTCAAATTGTGAACCGTCGGTTACTCTAGAAATAATCTCTCTTATGTCAACGGGAGACTTCAAATCCTCGCTTATCAATCCTAGAAGATCATCTTGATCATATTTAGGACTTTTAGATTCTTTTATTGGACCAATGCCTTTCTTCTCCCAATTAAGGTGTGAAACAACCTCTCTACAAATCCTAAGTGCATCCATCTCATCCTCAGCAAGATAGTCTGATAAGCCGGAGGTTTCTGAATGCATTTTTGCACCTCCAAGAGTTTCATCATCAGACTCTTCTCCAGTAGCCATTTTTACTAGAGGAGGTCCAGCAAGGAATACTTTTGATTGGTCTTTTATAAAAATATTGTAATCTGACATTCCTGGTTGATATGCACCGCCAGCAGTAGATGACCCAAAAACAACAGAAATGACCGGAATACGTAATTTTGACAGCTCGGTCATCTCATAAAAGAATCTTCCCGTGGCAGCAAAATGAGTTGTATGAAGTGTAGGCGCTATAGGAGCCTGCCCACTTTTACTACCGGTTCCCATACTCAGATCTCCACCAGCAGACTCAACAAAACTTATGAATGGAATTTGATTAACTCTTGCTATCTCAATTGCTCTCGCCCATTTTTCACCAACATAAACTGTCATTGCTCCAGCTTTAACAGATGGATCATTAGCAAATACTACACACTCAACACCTGCAATAACTCCAACTCCGCTAACGCAACCACCACCAACTGTATAGTCAGTTCCATATGCTGCAAAAGGACTAATCTCAAGAAATGGTGTATCAGGATCAAGGACTTTCATTACTCTTTCCCTGACAGGCATTTTTCCTCTTTTTGCTAATCTTTCGTGATGATGTTTACCTCCACCAATCTCTACTTGATCTAGAAGATCATCTAAAAATTCCAATTTATTAAGCATTACCTCTTTATTTTCTTGAAATTGTGAGGAGCTTTGATCAATGTTTGATTTCAAAACGGGGGCTAAATTCTTATTTTTCATAATGCAATTTGAGAGATGATATTATATTAATAATAGTAAAAATAAGGAAATTAAGATGGCAATAAAAATTTATAGTTGTGAGAATTCAAGAGGAGTGAGACCAATTTGGACAGCAGAAGAAATGGGCTTAGATTATGAGTTGATAATGATGCCATTTCCTCCAAGAGTTTTTATGAAAGAATATCTAGAAACAAATATGCTAGGCACTGTACCATTCATGGTTGATGGATCTGTAAAAATGACCGAATCTGTTGCAATTTCTCAGTACTTAGTAGAAAAATATGGTCCAAGCAATCTTCAAGTTACGCCCGACGAAGATGATTACCCAAATTACTTAAATTGGCTATTTCATTCTGATGCGACTCTGACATTTCCACAAACTGTTGTTCTAAGATATAAACTCCAAGAGCCAGGTGTTGCTGATGCTGCAGTAGAGGGATACAGCAGATGGTTTGTCTCAAGGTTGAAACTTTTAGAAAAAACCCTAGATAACAGGGAGTATTTGTGTTCAAACCGTTTTACCTTGGCTGATATATGTGTCAGTTATGCAATAAACCTTGCTGAAGCTCTAGGAATAGAGCAAG
>Ga0209433_10000052_pt1 | contig 33395 bp, 38 predicted proteins | sample METZYME_5_50m_FD_187552 | JGI IMG/M metagenome (GOLD analysis project Ga0209433, IMG submission 187552) | Marine microbial communities from oxygen minimum zone in mesopelagic equatorial Pacific - METZYME_5_50m (SPAdes) (version 2) | ecosystem: Environmental > Aquatic > Marine > Oceanic | place...
GGTCTTTTTGAAACTGATAAATATATTTTTAAAGATATTGAAAAGGCTAAGTCACATGAACACTCTCACCATTCACATGAACACTCTCACCATTCACATGAACACTCTCACCATTCACATGAACACTCGCATGATTTACAAAATAATATAGAGGGATTTACCTCAGTGTCATTCGAATGCTTAGACCCTTTTTCATTGAGGAAATTCCAAAACTTCTTAGATAATCAACTATCAGAAAATGTTTTCAGGGCAAAAGGTATTTTATGGTTTCAAGAAAGTGAAAGAAAACATATTTTTCACCTATCAGGAAAAAGATTTTCACTTGATGATGAAGATTGGAAAAAAGATAAATCCAATAAGATTGTTTTGATTGGAAAAAATTTAAATCATCAGGAAATCAAAAATCAACTAGATCTTTGTAGATCTAATTCTTTAGATAAATAAATTGAAATATAAAAAATTGAATCTTAAAATTTATAAAAGAATTAAAAATTTAAAGGCAATAGAGATTATTGCTTTCCTAATAGCCATTTTAATAACTTTACCTATTTTTAGTTTTTTTAAAGAAGGCTTAACTTCAATACTAAACGGTAATTTTTCTATCTCAATTACTGGTAAAAAGGAAATAATTGGCTCAATTACTGTACTTTTTCTAACAAGTATAATTGGAGGATCATTAGGCATAATAAATGCTTGGACTTTATCTAACTGTGAATTCAAGTTTAGAAAAACACTCAGAATTTGCCAATTAATACCTCTTGCTGCCCCTGCATATTTAATTACCTCAATTTTACAAGATTTAGGAAGCATCATGGGATATCAAATTACCGGTATGTGGTGGGGAGTTCTTATACTTTCCATCTCAACATATCCATATGTTTTTATCCTTACTAATGAAAGTTTCAACAAATTTGGGAAGAACCAAATATTAGCGAGTAGAGGCTTAGGAGTGGGACCATGGAAAAGCTTTATACGAATTGCTTTACCTATGGCCTTACCTTCATTTGTAACAGGAATAAGCTTAATGTGTATGGAAGTGATGAATGAGCTTGGTACCTTTGAAATGTTAAATATACCAAGTATCTCAACAGGAATTACTGAAAGTTGGATAGAAGATGGCAATCCTTCACGAGCAATAGGATTATCATTAATAGCTTTAGTAATTGTTTTCTCATTAATATGCGCAGAAAAGTTTTCAAGAAAAAAAACGCGCCGGTGGAGTGAAAATCCTTCTTTAAATAATTCACAAGCTTGGAATCTTAAAAACTATAGATCTTTCGCCGCGATACTATTAGCTTTATTTCCAGCGCTTTTTTCTCTAGGCATACCATTACTTTGGGTTTCTATAAATATTGATCAAATTCAAAGAGGATTAAATTCTGAATTATTAACATTAACTACTAGAACAATCGGACTTGGAGCAATAGTCGCATTCCTTGCTATGTCATTTTCAATATTAGTATCTTTAGCTCATAGGTGGAATAAGGGTATTTTAATAAGCATCACTACATTTTTATCAGGAATAGGATATGCGATCCCAGGAACAGTACTAGCTATTTCTTTACTAACATTAAATAATTCCAAATTTTTTATAGCTCCGATAATTTTACTTATTTGGGGATATATAACTCGTTTCTTAACTATTTCGAAAGGGACTATTGATTCTGGATTAGAGAGAGTTTCTCCAAATATTGATGAAGCAGCCGCTATTTTGGGAGCTAATCAATCAAAAATAATTAAACGAATTCACATGCCAATATTAAAAGGACCTATTTTTGTTGGAACCCTTTTAGTATTTGTTGACACCATAAAGGAGTTACCAATAACGTTTTTACTGAGGCCTTTTAATTTTGATACCTTATCAGTCAGAATATATCAATATGCAGGCGATGAAAGAATGGCTGAAGCAATTTTGCCAGCAATCATAATAACAATTTTAGGATTAATAGCATCAAGCACATTAATTCCTAGTTTAGAAAATAATGAAAATTAATTCTTAAAAATATATTTTTTAAAAATAAATTGACTACTTAACAATAAATCCGCCACAGTAGATATAACTCTGAAATAAATCAATGTTTCTAACATTAAATTTTGAGGATAAGCGTTCCCAATAAATAATAAAAAGAAAGTTTCAAAGACTCCAGCACCTCCTGGAGCCGCTGGAACGATTAAACCTATTGACCAAGAGATACAAAAAATTATCAAAACAAGAGAAATATTAATTTGACTAATATCTAAGAAAATATTAAGACAAAATAAAAACGCCAAAAATTTTGAACCTATAAAAAAGACTTCTATAAAAAAAGCTCTCAAGGGGAAAAATGATTCACATTTAATACTTTTATAAAGTTCGCGATTAGAACTTTTAGGACTTACAAAATCATATTGTTTAACTTTGAAGGATTTTAGAATTTTTAGTAAAAAATAGATAAATCTTTTATTTAAAAAAAAAGTCGGTAATAAAAATAAAATTAGAAATGGATTAAAAATGACTCCAATTGAAGAAATTAATAATGATACCGATAGCATCAAATAGGGTTCTATAAGAGTTCCATAAAGTGCAATATTTTTATTTGTTTTTTTCTTTAAAAAATTAAATCTTTCTATAAAATGCCATACACTTCCAGGCAAATATTTAAGGCTATTGGTAGCTATAAAGAAAAAAGTTAAATCATTATCAATATATCTTGAACCTAGCCAGATAATAATACTTTTCCATGCTAAGCCATTAAATAAAATACTTAGGAAACAAAATATAAATGAAAAGTATAAATTTACATTATCAAAATATAAAGCAAATGAAATTTCTTTAAAATTGAGAATTAATAAATAAAATAAATAAAATAGACTAAAAATAAAAAAAACTTTTTTAAAAATATTTAAATTTATTCTTTGTGAAGAATTTTTTAAGAAATTAATATTTTCTAAAATCATCTCAGCTTTAAAATCTTTTAAAATCGCCCATTGTTTTTTTGATAATATCCCTAATTTCCATTGCACTTACATTATATTTTTTTTGCAATTTTAGTATTTCCTCATACTCTGGCTTTATATATTTTTCTCCATTAGTTAAGGTAGTTTGCTTAACTTTAATCTTTCCAAATCTTGTATTACATTCTCCTTCTATTCTTTTTAAAACCCATCTACCTTGCCTCCTTTCTCGAAGACCAATTGTATTAGAGTACTTAAACCAGATTTCTCTACAATGAGTTACTTTCTCAATGGGAACAATCGCTTTTATTTCAAAACCTATTCGATTTTTCTTCATATTTATAGATTGATAGACAACATCATATGCTCCTGCTCCACGTAATATTTCAACAAAAGAAGAAATATCCTCGGGGGACTGATCATCAATAAAAGCCTCTTGGATAAATATTTCTTCATAACTTGGATTTTCAATTTTGGAAGAATTAATTTTTGAAATCCTTAAAAGATTAGGAATTGGTAAAATTTTATTACCCACGCCCACTCCATAAGAATTTAGTGAATATTTTATTGGTATTTTAAAAGAATTCACCAAAGTACAAATTATTGCTATGCCTGTAGGTGTAGATAATTCATCATTAATAAATTCTAGGTCTGAACAAACCTCAATTTTAAATTTGGCTATTAGATCAATTACAGCTGGAGATGGAATTGATATTTTGCCATGCTCAGTTTCTGTTATTCCACTCCCCAATGTTGGAGTATTACAATAAATTTTTTTAGGCTTTAAGAAGTTAATAGCCGCGCAAACTCCAATAATATCTACTAATGAATCTATAGAACCTATTTCATGAAAATATACATCTTCTTTCGCTATTCCATGAACAGTACTTTCTGCTTTTGCTAATACACTAAAAACTTCAATAATATTTTTTTCTAATGATTTTTCTAAATTACCTTTAAGAATTAATTCTTTTATATCTCTCCAAGTCCTCTTATGTGAATTTTCTAATATCATTACATTTGTTTTAATACCTCTTAAAGATTTAGTCTTGACTTCATTAAAAGATAATAAATAACAACCTCCTAATCCAAGATCAATTAATGGTTTTTCAATAACTTCTTTTGGTACTCCAAGATCATAAAAAGCCGCCAATAACATATCACCTGATATGCCTGGAGAACATTCAATTAGTAAATCTTCCATAGCAAAATGGCATAAAAAAATTGATCTTGATATACATCATAAAATCATCACCTAATCAATAATAATTGATTTGTTTTCAATGACTTCAAAATTTTCCATACGCAAAGAATTCCCCTCTCTTAAAGCATCAATACTTAAGAAAGAATTTATTAAATTAAGCGGTAATTCTGCTTTTAAAATTAATTTAAAAGATTTATTTTTATTATTTAAAAGTTTTGAAGGTGTTATTTTAATAATCACCTCTTTCTCAGGAATTTTTACAAATATTAATTTTCCCCTTATGGAAAAGTAATTATCTTTTAAATCAAAATTTTTTAATATTTCATGAGTATTTTGAGTATAATCTTTTTGCTCTTTATTTAGACTATTAGGATCCCATATACCCGCGATTTGGAGATGTAAACTATCAGAGTTTTTATTTCTAGGATAGACAATAAAAAAGTATTTTTTATTGAAATCAATATATTTTTTGATCAAAGGTAAAGTTTTGCCCAAAACAACTGTATCTAAGGGTAAGTTGTTTTGATCTTTTAATATACCCTTGTTTAAAGACTCCGAATTTGAGGGTTTATATGAACCATAAATGATTCCAATTGCCCTATTTTGAAGATTTTCAGTAACTTTTTGGATCGGGCTTTTAATCATTATTTTTGTGTAGAAAAAGTCAAAATATTTAATTATTGTTTAATTTAAGATTGTCAAAAGTTTTAATAGCTTCATCTACAGCATCAGATGGACTAGTCGCATCATTCATACTATTTACTTTTCTTAGCATATCAACAATTTCAAAAGGATTTGTTGGAAGAGACTTGTTACTTTCGAGTTCATCTTGAGTATTATTATATAATTCTATTTCTTCAAAATAATTTTCCTGAGAACTAACAACTAAGTCATTATAGAAAAATCCAAAAGAGTAAAGAAATAAGGCAATTATGGATAAAATTTTTCTATGTAAAAGATTTTTTCTGAATAATTTCAAAACTTTAAATTAGATTAAAAATTTTGCTAACTTAATTTTACATAAATATTCAACAAATTGTTAATTGCATCTTGGAATGTAAATTCCATCAGAATGAGACTTAATCAAGTTTTAAATTGGCTTGAGAATAAAAATCCAGATGTATTATGCCTACAAGAAACAAAAGTTTTAGATGCAAATTTCCCATTTGAATCATTTGAAAAACTAGGTTATAAAGTTAAAGCTTTTGGGCAAAAATCATATAACGGTGTTGCGATTATAAGTAAATTTGATTTTGTTGATTTAAAATACGGCTTCTGTGGAGAACTAGCTCAATGTGATTCTGCAAAACAATTTGATGATCAAAAAAGAGTAATCAGCGCGCTAATTAATGGTATAAGAATTATCAATGTTTACGTACCTAATGGTTCATCGTTAAGTTCAGATAAATTTGGATATAAACTTTCTTGGCTTAAGCAGTTAAAAATATATTTAGAGCAGCCACTTAAAAGAGATGAAAAAATATGTCTTCTTGGAGATTTTAATATTGCTCCTTCTAGTAACGATATTCATGATCAAGAAATTTTTGAAGGTGGTATTATGGCATCCGCAAAGGAAAGGTTTTATTTAGATGAGATAATTAAAGGAAAATTTATTGACTCCTTTCGGATTTTTGAAACCAATAGTGGCTATTGGAGTTGGTGGGATTACCGTAATAATTCTTTTGAATTAAACAAAGGTTGGAGAATAGACCATATTTATATATGTAATAGTCTTCTCTCAAATATAAAAAGTTCAGTAATAGAAAAGGATCAAAGGGAATTAGACCAACCCAGCGATCATGCGCCAGTTATGATTGAATTAAACTTTGAACAAGAGTTCGTTGATATTATTGATGATGATGATGATGATTTATTTGAATTGTAATCTTTAGATAAAATTATCTAATTAGAGCATTATTAACAGTTCTTTCCAGCTATCACATTTTAATTTAATAAAACATAATTTTAACTCCAATAAATAAAAACTAACTTTCATAATGTAGAATTTCAACTTGATTGACAAATTTTTTTCTTATATCTAAGTTAGGACATGATGTATTATTCCAAAAAACTACAACTATTTATAAAGTGACTGATATTTTAAATATCTCAAATTCTCAAGAAGTATTTGCTTCTGCCCAAGATCTCATGCCTGGGGGTGTCAGTTCCCCTGTACGAGCTTTTAAATCAGTTAATGGGCAACCTATTGTGTTTGACAGGGTTAAGGGACCATTTGCATGGGACATAGATGGGAATAGATATATTGACTACATTGGGAGCTGGGGACCAGCAATTTGCGGACATGCTCATCCTGAGGTAATCACTGCATTACAAGAGGCGATAGAGAAAGGAACAAGTTTTGGTGCTCCATGTGTATTAGAGAATAAACTTGCTCAAATGGTTATAGATGCTGTTCCTTCCGTTGAAATGGTTCGTTTCGTAAATAGCGGCACAGAAGCATGCATGGCAGTTCTAAGACTTATGAGGGCACATACAGGTAGAGATAAAGTTATAAAGTTTGATGGTTGTTATCATGGCCATGCCGATATGTTTTTAGTAAAGGCTGGATCAGGAGTAGCAACTTTAGGCTTACCAGATTCTCCAGGAGTACCAAGAACGACTACATCCAATACACTTACTGCACCGTACAATGATTTAGAAGCAGTAAAAAAATTATTCTCTGAAAATCCAGATGCGATATCAGGAGTAATTCTTGAACCCATTGTTGGGAATGCTGGTTTTATTACACCTGAACCAGGTTTCTTAGAGGGCTTGAGAGAATTAACAACTGAGAATGGTGCCCTATTAGTCTTTGATGAGGTGATGACTGGCTTTAGGATAAGTTATGGCGGTGCTCAAGAAAGATTTGGAGTTACTCCTGATTTAACAACTCTTGGAAAAGTTATAGGAGGTGGACTGCCTGTTGGGGCTTATGGAGGAAGAAAGGAAATTATGTCTTTAATAGCTCCTTCTGGGCCTGTTTATCAAGCTGGTACATTAAGTGGTAATCCTTTAGCGATGACAGCAGGTATAAAAACCCTTGAATTACTTAAACAAGAGGGTACCTATGAAAAATTAGAAACTACAACATCCAGATTGATAGATGGTATCAAAGAGGTTGCCAGTGCAAATGGAATAGAGATTACTGGTGGAAGTGTCAGTGCAATGTTTGGATTCTTTTTATGTAATGGACCAGTCAGAAATTTTGAAGAGGCTAAATCAACCAATTCAGAATTATTTGGAAAATTGCATAGAGAAATGCTAAACAGAGGTGTTTATTTAGCACCTAGTTCTTATGAAGCAGGATTTACCTCATTAGCACATACAGATGAAGAGATTGATCAAACAATCGAAGCATTTGATCAATCATTTAAAGCTTTAAAAGATAATTGAAGATTACCTTCTATTACCATTAACAATTACAGGCGGAGTACTCCCTGAAGTACCTGGTAAACCAGGTACAACTTGTGTCTGACCATCCCATTTATCAAGAAATAGCTTAAATAAAACTTGATCATTTAACCCTTTGTTAAGTGTCTCGTATCGTAAAGCTTCTTGTTCTGCAATTTCAACTTCTGTTTTAGCCCTTAAAAGTAGCTGGCCTGCAATTTGCTTTTGCTCAATAGCAGCCCTATATTCCTCAGCGATTTCAAGTCCAGTAAGGTCTAAGCTTTTTACATCAACATAATCAAAGGAATTTAATTCTTCAGCGACAGTATCAGCAACTTTTTCTGAAATAACATTAAATTCAGTAGCAATTGTTTCTAATTCATATTGAGAGAAGACTGATTTAAGAGCTTTAAGAAGAGATGGCTGAACTATCTTTTGGTAAACATCACTATTTCTATTTGCAATTGTGGCAAAGATTCTACCAGCTTCACTAGGTTTTACAGAATATTTAACTGTGGCTGTTGCTCTAATTACTTGTAAATCTTTTGTTAAAGTTTCAAACTTTTCAGGTTGCACCTGAGTTTTAATATCAAAGGGGAAAACAGATTGGATAAATGGAATTTTGACGTTTAGGCCAGCTCTTCTAGATCCGCCTGTAACTTTACCCAGTGTAGTAACAACTGCTACTTGGCCAGATGGAACTACAAATAAAGCTTGAGTAAGGAGGAGAAAACCTGTAAAAGAGAGGACTATTAGAAATGTGGCTGTCCCACCAGGTCCTGCTGGAGTGACATTTTTAAAAGAAGATGACATTTAAGAAATTTTTTTTTATTTTATTTAAATTAATTAATAAGTGCATCACAAAATTATTTAAATAAATATATTTTTAATAATTATATTGAAGGTTTATTTTTAGAAATTACTCACTTCATTAAAGATTAATCATTAATTTTAGAATTAAATTCTCTCAATAATAATAAATAAAGATCTTCATCTATCTCTCTAATATCGTATTCGCTAGGTAAAATCCCATGTTTATATTCATGAGCTGCCATCCAACAAAATTTATCAATTTCTTTGTTTGAAAAACGTGGATAATTTCTAACTTTTAAACATAGCTTTTTAATTAATAAATCAGAGTAGTTAGACATTAATAATTTTTGAGTAATATCATAATATTAAATTTCACCGATAATTGTTTGTTTGAAGTGGCACATTTAAGCTCTCTTCAAATTTATCAAGCATTTTTATTACTAGTTGAAGATCATTTTTACTCTTACTTGCAACTCTAAGATTATCTCCTTGAATACTCACATTTATCTTCTTAAATTCATTTCTAATTTCCTTACTTATTTTTTTTGCAATTTCCTGATTTAAGCCTTTTTTTAAATTAATAGTTTGTTTAATTCTATTTCCGGATATAACTTCAATAGATTGAAAATCAAAAATTTTTAAAGACAACTTTCTTTTTGTGGCTTTTTGTCTGAGAATATCAATTACAGAATTTAACGTTAATTCACTATCCGTAATAATAAAAATATTTTCTTGATCTAATTCTATTGAGGTATTTGTACCTTTTAAATCATATCTCTGGCTTGTCTCCCGATTAACCTGATCAATAGTGTTAACCAATTCTTGTCTATCAAAATCAGAAACAATATCGAATGAAAAATTTTCTGCCATAAGCATCTATTTTACTACACTAATTATTACTCTAAAAAAAGATTTCAAGAAAATTTCTTATTAAAAATTTAATCAAAAAATAATAAACTGACCATTTTGCCCATATCTTCTGCACATCTACAACTATTTAGCAATGTTTCGCTATCGTGAAACGCAAAACAAATTAATTGATCACATCTATTTATAATTTCTTGATTACACAAACTGCTCGCAAGAGGCAATGGCAAATCATTATTTTCTGTTTTCTCAACAAGATGAATTACTTTTTCTAGCTGATCTTTAATCTCTGGCAATTGTCTATCTAAACTTTGAGGAAGCAAAACAGTTAAAAGAGAGGGATTTATATCTAAAACTGCTCTTATAACTGCAGCATTAACTCCCTGAGAACCAGAAGTAATAATAGAGTGACCTTCTTCAGCTAATGACCTTGCTATTAATTCAATAAGATGAATATCCACAACAGGTACATGCCTACTGCCAAGAAATGCTATCCTTCTCTTGCCATGATCTTGAATTTTAGCTAGCTCTTGCGCTAAGGTATCAACACTTTCAGTTGAGGGGAGATCTAAGGAGCGACTCAAAATAACCTAAGTACTATATTTTGAAATTAGCAATTTTTAGAAAAATTGCAGTCAAAACCAATTTTTTCCAATATTCCATTTATATTTACATTTTCTTGAACTAATTGAATTGCATACGAAGCTTTGATTGATTCATGCAACCTAACATGTCCAAAAGCTTGTTCAATAACTTCAACAGAAGCGAGGGTATCTATATCAACTTTTAGAATTGGGACCTCCAACTCTTCAGCTCTGTGTATCAATTGAGGTAGTGGATCTCCAATACCAGTTAAAATTAAACATTGAGTTGAAGCTTCTAAGGCTGCTAATTGAATATCTGTTCTATCAGCTCCAGTAACAACTGCCATATTTCTCCTCCTTTTGAAAAATTCCATAGCCGAATTAACGCCCATTGCTCCAATACTTAGTGTCTCTACCAATAATTCATCTTTATCTGGGCAACAAATTACTTTTGCCTTTAATCTTCTAATAAGTTCTGCAACTGTAACGCTTCTAAGTAGGGGCGACTTTGGCATAACGCCAAATACCTCAATTCCTAATTCACTTAAGGATGGTATTATTTTTTCTTCAATTTTTTTTACCTCAGATGGCTGAACTGAATTTAATATAGCTCCTGCAAAAAATTCGCCTAATTCTTTTTTTGCATTAAGTAAGGCATCAACACTTTTACTATCTTCCCATAAATTGACAACTACAACCTTTGACCTCAATGCTTTTGCTAACTGAGGCAAACTTAATCCATATATCAAACCTTCATGAAGACTTCCTGCTCCCTCAAGAATATTTAAACCATCAAAATTATCGTTTAGAAGTTCTTTAATTTGCTCAAACCCCCTACCAGGTGAAATATCTTTATTGTATATTCTTTTTTCTGCAGAAATATTATCTAATAAACCTACTGAAGATATTAAATTTTTTTCTTCAATATCAAGTGTTGAACTAATAAATTTCATATCATCATCGATTAATCCTTCGTAGGCCATTGAAGGTAAATTAGTAAGTTCAATGCATGTAGCTAATGGCTTACCTAAGCGAACTTTTTTTTGAGAAGAAATAATTTTTTTTGCTATTCCTAAAACCAAAGCAGATTTTCCGCTAAAAGGTTCACATGAACCGATTAATAAAATATCGCTCATAAAAAATTATTTATATATATTTAGATTAGTATTTTTTCCTATTGGATTCAAATATTTAATTAGAAATTAATCATAATAATTTTACGATTTCTTCAAATTATTTGTTTATTTAGGAATGAAATATAATTTACAATTAAAAAATGAATGAAAAAATAAACATTGGAATAACTGGTGCAGGTGGTGCTCTAGGTAAATCTTTAACAAAGAAATTTAAATCTAAAGGCTTTAAAATCACTGGTTTTAGTCACAGCCAATTTTCTAACTCTTTGGGGGATTCGGAACCTGATGAGTGGGTACAATGGGAGTGCGGAAAAGAATATTTATTAGAGGATAAGTTAAAAAAGATAGACATTTTAATTCTTAATCATGGTGTTTATCAATCTGGTATTGATAACACTAACTATCAAAATTCAATAGAAATCAATGCATTAAGCAAATTAAGACTACTAAATATATTTGAGGCAATTGCTTTTAATGATGAAGATGACAAAAAAAAAGAAATATGGATAAATACTTCAGAAGCAGAAATCCTTCCAGCTATTAATCCTTCTTACGAAATAAGTAAATTATTAATTGGACAAATAATTACATTTAAGAAAAATCTACTTACAAAAAATCAGGAAAAAAAATTTACTATTAGAAAAATCATACTTGGACCATTCAAATCGAACCTTAATCCGATTGGAATAATGACCCCAGATTTAGTAGCTACATTAATTTTTCAACTTTCTAAAGTAAATACCTTCTTAATTATAATTAGTCCAAATCCACTAACTTATATATTTTTTCCAATTAAAGAATTTTATTTTTTTGTTTATTGCAAGCTCTTGATTGTATTTAAATTTATTAAAATTTAAAAATTTCTATCTGTTAAAATTTCAATTCCATCACTTAAAACGACAATAGTATGCTCCCATTGTGAAGATAATTTGCCATCCTTAGTAACAACTGTCCATCTATCATTAAGCGTTTTACATAATTTACTACCTTGATTAATAATTGGCTCAACAGCTAAAGTCATCCCTTCTCTTAGAGTAATATTGGGGAGATCCTTTGTACGAAAATTAAAAACTGAAGGTTCCTCATGTAGATTTCTACCTACACCATGACCAGTGTAATCCTCTACAACACTATACCCATTAGATAAAACAACATCTTCAATCGCTCCAGCAATATCCAAAAGACTATTACCTGCTTTAATTTTATTTAATCCAGCAGTTAAAGCTTGATGGGCAACATCACTTAGAAGTTGTACACTTTCATCTACCTTCCCAATACAAATAGTTACGCAACTATCTCCGTGATAACCATTTAAGTAAGCACCCGTATCAATTTTGACAAGATCGCCTGATCTAATTATTTTTTTCTTGTTTGGAATGCCATGAACAACTTCATTATTAATACTAGAACATATACTTCCAGGGAACCCATGATATCCTTTGAAGCTTGGCTTAGCTCCCATATCAGTAATTCTTTGTTCAGCAAATTCATCTAATTCCAGTGTACTCATACCAGGCTTTACAAAATCAATAATTTCTCTTAGGACTGTTGCTACTATCCTGCTTGATTTTTTCATTAATTTTATTTCTCGAGATGATTTGATCTCAATACCCTTTCTTCTCTCAATAAAAGGAACTTGTCCATTTGATTTTGAATTATTTTTATTTAACAAAAGTTCTGCAAAATGTTTCATCTTGAAAGGCTGATAATTTAATAATATCGAATAAAGTCTTATCTTTAATAATTTTAGTCTTATCAACGGCTAAATATCAAAAAAGAAACGAAATTTATTACATCAACCTTTTAAAAAAAATTTTAAATATTATTTTTTAAACCAAATTTATTGAAGTATTTTTAAAAATTATTTAAAAATTTTAAGTTTTACAAGGATACAAATAAATTTGTTTCATAAAAAGTTTTCTAAAAGCCATTCGAGAGGCTAAGATAGTTATCTCCGGTTTTTTTAAGATTTTATGACAAAAGAGACTAAAACTATTAATTCTGAAGAAATTAGTGAAGGTAAAGAAGTTACATCACAATCACCACAAACTAAGGAATTAGAAACTTCAAATACCATAAAAGTTCAACAAATAAATTCTTATAATCTTGTCACAGATTTTGAAGCTTCTCAATTAAAAAAAGAATTACCTGAAATATATGTTGGCGACACAGTTAAGGTTGGCGTAAAAATTACAGAAGGTAACAAAGAGAGGGTTCAACCTTATGAAGGTGTTGTCATAGCCAAAAGGCATGGTGGTTTGAACCAAACCATTACAGTCAGAAGGATCTTTCAGGGAATTGGTGTTGAAAGAATTTTTATGTTACATAGCCCACAAGTTGCATCATTAAAAGTTGAAAGGAGAGGCAAAGTTAGAAGAGCTAAGCTATTCTATTTGAGGGACAGAGTAGGTAAGGCTACTCGTGTTAAACAACGCTTCGACCGATAGAGTTGTAAAGTAGATTCAGCCTTGTGGTCAAACAGGCGCTTATAATCAACTTAATGCGCCGTTAGTTCAGTTGGTAGAACGCAGGTCTCCAAAACCTGATGTCGGGGGTTCAAATCCTCCACGGCGCGTTAAAATCAACAATTTGTAATTTAATTTTTTTTTGAGATGGAGTTAGACCTTCAACCTGGGGACGTAGTTAAAGTCCTTGAATCAGCAGCACTAGGATGGGTGCGTGCTCGTGTTATCAGAGTTAAATCTGGGGGTAGAGTAGTAGTTCAAAGTGATCAAGGCAGAGAGTTTACAGCTCGCGGAAATCAAGTAAGACTAATAGAACCTGCTGGATTTAGACCGTAAAATTTTTTTGATTGTCTTTTTTAAAAGATGAATTCATTTCTAGATATTAAAAAAAAGTTTTCATTACAACAATATTATTCCAGCTTTATCCTCTGATAATTTATAGTAGTTATGGTAAAAATACATAACTAACTTTGGGACCGTAGTTCAACTGGTTAGAGCACCGCCCTGTCACGGCGGAAGTTGCGGGTTCGAATCCCGTCGGTCCCGTTCTCAATCTAGAGTAATTGGAAAATCGATTAAGGTTAGCACCTAGCCCCACAGGGCTCTTACATATCGGAACAGCAAGAACAGCCTTGTTTAATTGGTTATATGCTAAAAAAACAAATGGTAAATTCCTATTAAGAATTGAAGATACTGATACGAATCGTTCAAAATCAGAATTTACTGAAAATATTTTAAATGGATTAAATTGGCTCGGCTTAACCTGGGATGATGATCTTATAAGACAAAGCACAAGGATAGAAATTCATAAATCAGTCATTAATAAACTTTTAGATCAAGGCTTTGCCTATAGATGTTTTACTTCTGAAGAGGAGATTAAAGAATTAAGAGAAAAACAAAAATTAAATGGGCTACCACCCAAGCATGATAATAGGCACAGATCTCTGACTAAAGAAGAAATCGATAAATTCATTGCAGAAGGTAGATCTTCAGTTATTAGATTTAAGATTAATGATGATCAAGAAATAACTTGGGAAGATCAAATAAGGGGAGAAATTAAATGGAGAGGAAAAGATCTTGGTGGAGATATGGTTTTATCAAGAAGGTCTTTTGGTTATGACATTGGATCTCCACTTTATAATTTAGCAGTAGTCGTAGATGATAACTTTATGGAAATTACTCATGTTGTTAGAGGTGAAGATCATATTTCAAATACTGCAAAACAAATCTTAATCTACAAAGCTTTAAATTATAAATTACCAATTTTTTCTCACACTCCATTAATTTTGAATAGTGATGGGAAAAAATTATCAAAAAGAGATTCTGTAACTTCGATAGACGATTTTAAAAAAATGGGTTACCTCCCCAAAGCAATGGCTAATTATATGGCCCTCTTAGGTTGGTCGGTAAAACCTGATGATAATGAGATTCAAAACTTAGATGAGATTGCAAAAAATTTTGAATTAACAGATGTAAATAAAGCTGGAGCAAAATTTAATTGGGAAAAACTTAACTGGATAAATTCTCAACATATAAAAAAAATGCAAATTAATGATTTATATGAAATTTTTAAAAAATATTGGCAAGAAAAAGCTTGGAAACCTCAAACTGATAAATGGGGTCTGGAATTAACCAACTTATTACAAGATTCAATTACAGTTTTAAATGATATTGTCGATCAATCAGCTCCTTTTTTTGTAATGCCAAGTATAGATTATGATGGTGAAGTTTTTCTACAAGAAAATAGTAAACTCTCTTTAGAAAAAATTTATGAATTGTTGAATCAAGAGGATATTCATGTTAATACAACTGTTGCAAAAAATCTTATTGATAGGGTAAGTCTTGAAAATTCATTAAAGAAGGGCATTGTAATGAGATCTCTCAGAGTTGCCTTTTTTGGGTGTTTAAGTGGACCTGATTTAGTAAAAAGTTGGGAACTATTCTCGGCAAACAAAGATGATATTAAAAGAATTCAAAGATGCTTAGATACGAATTAATTATTTAGACTCTATTAGATTCAAAAAATTTGCCAAGGGCTTTGCAGTTAAACCTTGAATACCTACTGTCATTAAAATAGTAAGAAAAACGAGTCCTTGCAATCGTCCAGCACCTAACACACCCGCCTGCTCCAGTCTTATTGAGAATAAAGATGCAACTGCGGCTGTAACAATTCCTCTTGGCGCCAACCAAGCTAAAAATACTCTCTCTTTAATCTCTAATTCTTGACCTATTGTTGCCAAGGATATTGCAATTGGTCTAACTAATATCATCATTAATAATACGCAAATCACACCTCCCCAGCCAAGAGGACTTAATTCACCCCAAGAGACATCAGATGCAAGAAGTGGGAATAAAACTGTAATGGCCAATTGCGCTAATTCACTGATTAAATTATCTAACCTATCTTTATCAATTACTTCTCTTTTACCTACAATAAAACCTGCTGCTACGGAAGCTGGCAAACCAGATTCTGGGAGAAAATATTCGCAAATTCCATAAACTAAAAAAATTATTCCCACTGTAATTTGTAATTCAATCCCAAATGATGATTGATTTTTAATCCTTTTAAGTATTTCTGACAAAAACCAACCAGCGATTACACCAATTAGGACTCCACCTCCCAATCTTTGCATTAAAGCTATTATGACTTCTTTAAATCCATGCAAATCGCCTAATAATAGCTCAAGTAAAAGTAATGCCAATACCGCACCAATAGGTTCTAATACCAACCCCTCTGCCTTTAAAACATCTGATAAAGGAGAAGCTAAGTTGATTTGTTCCACTAAAGGCGATATAACTGTCGGTCCAGTTGCCAAAACAATAGCACTATATACGCCAGCTACAGGCCAGGACAAACCTGCAAAAAGATGAGCAACCAATACTCCTCCTGTTAGCGAAATAATAAGCCTGAGCAAAGAAATCCTTAGAACAGTATTTCTAATATTTCCTTCTGGTAATTTCAGATTGAGGCCTCCCTCAAATAAAACAAGACATACTAGAAGCCCCACAATTGTTTCTAATCCTTGTCCCAAATCCAAGGGCTCAACCAAGCCAAAGCCAGACCTTCCTATAAGCAATCCAGAAAGCAAAAGCAATACAACACTTGGAAACCCAGTAATAGAAGAAAATAAACGGGCTATTGCTCCTGCAAAGACAGTAATTCCCCATAACAAACCTAGCCGTTCAGGCGTCATATAGATTTCCGATAAAAAACTTTATCAATTTATTTGATTAAATCAATAATAATAACTTTAGTCCACTTATATAAAAATAGTAATTAATCTTTTGTAGAAGAATTTACACTTAAAGTTTTAATAAATAGGATTTTAATCTATGAAATTTAAGAGGAAAATCTATTAAAAATAGTAATTAATATAAGAATAAAACCAATTCCTACTGTAGCCATTCTTCCATTCCATATTTCAGCCTGAGGAGTAAAGCCTCTTTTCCAAAGATTCAACTCTTCTTTGCCAACAAGTTGTTTTGTTTCAGGTTCAATTTTGTTCATTTTTTTACTCATTGAAGTTAATCAAAAGGGGGGAATCTTGTGATAAAGAGAAAGTGCCTGATCTATAGGCAGTCTTGCGGAGACTCCTAATTTTAAGGAACTTTCATAATCACCCATATTTAATCTAGATAAAGCGGCTGCGCCAATCATTGCTGCATTATCAGTACATAAATATAAAGGTGCTAAATGAACTCTAATAGATTTTTTAGCTGCTTCACTAATCATCATTTTTCTTAACGTATTATTTGCCGCTACTCCACCAACTACAACAAGATCTAATAAGTCATTGTCAATTACACAATTAATCGATCTTTCAACTAAAACCTCTGCAACTACTCTCTCAAAGCTAGCTGCAATATCTTCAATAGGCAAAGTTACATTATTTTTATTAATTTTTTCCGTTAATCTTAATACAGCTGTTTTTAACCCACTGAAAGAAAAATCATATTTAAGAAACCCTCCTTTTTTATCTGATATTTTACATTTTGGAAGATCAAATTTAAATGAATCTCCGTCCTTTGCAGCCTTTTCAATTGCAGGACCTCCTGGATAACTTAATCCCAATAACCTGCCAACTTTATCAAAAGCTTCACCCGCGGCATCATCATAACTTCTACCAAGTCTTTCCATCTCTCTCCTCTCTCCAACTTTAATTAATTCTGTATGGCCTCCGCTTACCAATAAAACAATAAATGGGGGTTTAGGTGGGTTCTCTGAAAATAAAATTGATGAAAGATGCCCTTCCAGGTGATGTATACCTAAGAAAGGTTTTGAATAAAAGGCACAAAGTGTTCTGGCCGCTACAGATCCAATCCTTAATGAACCAACTAATCCAGGAGCTACTGTTGAAGCAATTACATCAATTTCTTGATAGTTAACATCTGCTACTTCAATTGCTTCCGAAATAACAAAATGAATTAATTCTAAATGCTTTCTGGCTGCGAGTTCCGGAACTACGCCTCCCCACTTGGAGTGATCTTTTATTTGTGAAGCTACTACATTGGAATTAATTGTATAAATACCTTGTTTATTAGAAACTACAGAAGCTGCAGTCTCATCACAACTTGTTTCAATAGCAAGTACTTTTGTCATATAATTATCTTAATAAGTCTAGAGTATTACTCATTAGTTTATTACCTTAGTGCACTAAAGATTGCAAACTATGAAACTTTTATTCTCAATAATAACTTCGGTTTTACTGATTATAGGGATAGCTCCAAGTGCTTTTGCGGCAAAAGGAGCCACTCTTAATGCTGATAGAGCTAGTACAGAATATACTGCATCTGCACTACAAAGATGTTCAGAAAATCCAAAATTTATCGAAAGAGCTAGTTCCGCAACAACACAAAAAGACATTATTAGATTCGAGCGTTATGGCAAAGCATTATGCGGAGATGATGGTTTACCACATTTAATTATTGGCCCTCCACTTGAACCTTTTGGAGCGTTACTTAATAGAGGTCATGAAGGGGATTTACTTATACCAGGAGTTCTATTTATTTACATAGCTGGAATCATTGGCTGGTCAGGGAGAGAATATTTAATTGAATCTAAGAAAACTAAAGATCCTGCTGATATGGAAATAATCATTGATTTCAAGCTTGCAAGAAGATGCCTTGTAAAAGGAGCTCAATGGCCTTTACTCGCAAACAGACAAGGTAGAAATGGTGATTTACGAGAAAAGGATAAAAACATCACCGTAAATGGTCCTCGCTAAATTAATTTTAACTTCAAATCTTTTTCAAAATGTTCAAAATTTTTAATACAAAATTCATGAGATCAGCCCCTGTTGTAGCAGCAATATGGCTCTCAATTACTGCAGGAATAATTATTGAATTTAATAGATTTTTCCCAGATCTTTTATTCCATCCAATGAGTTAAATAATAAATAATTTAAAGAGAAATAACTTCCAATATTGTTTTTACAGTTTCGTCTACGTCCAGATTAGTTATGACGTGATCAAATTTTTTACATGAATCAATTTCAAAAGAAGCTCTCTCAAGTCTTTTTATTATTGATTCTTCATTTTCAGTACCTCTATTCCTTATCCTTTTCTCAAGTTCATTCTTACTGGGAGGCATCAAAAAGATTGATAATGCATCCGGAAATTTTTTTCTTATTTGCTCAGCACCATCTACTTCAATTTCAAGAATAACCTTAAATCCTTTATTAATCTTTTCAGTAACTGGTTTTAAAAGAGTCCCATAATAATTATCCGCAAACTTAGCCCACTCAATTAACAAATCATTCTTTATCATCTCTTCAAATTGCGTATTACTCAAAAAATAATAATTTTTACCTTCTACCTCACCCTCTCTTGGTTTTCTTGTCGTAGCTGAGATTGAGACCCAAAACCTCTTATCTTTTTTAATAATTTTTTCAATTATAGTTCCCTTACCAACGCCGCTTGGGCCAGTTAGAATAATTAGTTGATTGAAGTTTTTCATATTAAATACTTTGCTGTAAAATGTAATTCTTAAGAAAGCTTAATAAATAATGCAAAAAGGTATTCCCCAAATAATGGATGTAACTTCCATTAAATCTATCTTGCATTATCTATCAAGAGAAATTCTACCCTCAAGATTTGAGACAGCTCAACAACCAGAGCCAAATACAATACAGATAGGTTTAAGAGGGATAAATAATACTAGTTGGATAGAAGTCAGCTGGCAAGGAGATTGCGCAAGGATTTTTAAAATAAACCGTCCAGATAAACTTGGTTCACAAAGCACACTTGCCAAACAATTGAGTTATGGACTTAAATATATGGCTTTAGTATTAATTGAGCAAGATAAATTTGAAAGAGTCATAAAATTTGCATTTGCAAAAAAACCTGGAGATTTGATTGACAAATACCTGATTTTTGAACTTATGGGAAAACACAGTAATATTTTTTACTTAGACAAAAATTTAAAAATAATTGCCGCAGGCAAACAAGTTAAATCAACTCAGTCAAGCTATAGAACAATATCTACTGGAAATATATATAAACAACCTCCCTTAAATAATAAAAAAGAACCTAACGAAAATGAAACTTTTCAAGAATGGAAATCATTATTAAACGTTGTCCCAGATACCCTAAAAAATGCTTTATTAAGAAATTATCAGGGAGTAAGTCCGATCTTAATTAAACAAATTGAATATCTTTCCAATCTAGAAAGCAATAATGTCATGAATCAATCTGTTGATTTAATTGAAGATAAATACTTAAAAGAAATTTTTATTATTTGGAATAAATGGATTGATAGATACAAAAATAACAAGTTTAAATTTTCAATATTTAATCATTATTTTTATAGTGTTTGGTTTTCAGAAACTGAAGTTAAAGATAATAATAAAATAGATCTTTGCGAGGGATTAAGTAACTATTACAATCAATATTTGAATTTAAAAAAAATGAATGGAATTGTTTCTCAAATTGATGGATTAATTTTTAAACAAATTTCTATTGAGAGTAGAAACTACAATCTCCAAAGAAAACTTCTTGAAAATTCTGAAAACTTTGAGAGTTTTAAAAATAAAGCAGATAATATTTTTTTAAAATTAAATTTAGAAAAAAAGGATATCCTAGAAGCTGAAAAACTATATAAGAAATCTAAGAAACTCAAAAGAGCTATTAATCTTATTAAAGAAAGACTAGATATTTATGAAAATAAACTTAATCGATTAGAAGAGTATAGATTTATGCTCGATAATATTAAATCTAATAACATTGGCAAAATACCCAATAAATTGGATTTATTAGAAGAACTTAAATACGAATTATCCAATGAATTTAACCTAAGAAAAAAAAGGTTAAATTCTAGTAAAATAAATTTTCAGAAAAAACAATCTTCTCCTATACAAATTATTTCTCCTGGGGGGTTGGACATTTTAATTGGTAGAAATATGAGACAAAATGATTTAATAACTTTTAAACTTTCAAAGAAACAAGATTTATGGTTTCATGCTCAAGAATCACCAGGGAGTCATGTTCTTTTAAAGTCCTCAAGTAAAGTGCCAAACGATGACGATATTCAAATAGCTGCAGATCTTGCAGCATTTTTTTGTAAAGCCAAAGGGAATTTAAGAGTTCCTATTAACCAAGTTAAAGTTAAAGATATACAAAAAATCAGTAAAGCTGGATTAGGTTGCGTTTCTTTTAAAAACAGCGAAATTATCTGGGGTAATCCTACAAGAGGCAAAGAATATATAAAAAAAAATACTGAATGATTAATTTGATATATAATTAGAAAAATCGAAAGAAGTTATGATTGAATTTCTCCTTGGAACCCACGAATTTCTAGGAAATCATAGTATTCCAGAGTTTTTAGTTGGCTATATATTTGGGGCAGCTTTAATAATAGGCGCTCCAACAGTGTTTTTACTTTTGGCATTTATCAGTGCATTGATGAAAACCAATGGAAAAATGGGAGGTTATCGAGAATATGAAACATATGGTGAGTCTACTCTTAATGATTGTCCTCCATTCCTTTTACCTGATCCAACAAATCCAAAATTCAATAAATAATTTTGATCTTTGAAGAATTTTTTAAATTTGATCAATATTTAATCAAATGAACGAGTCTAATAAAAAGTTAGAAGTAAATAGTAGTATTATGCCCTTTAGTGATCATCTTGAGGAGCTTAGACAAAGAATACTCAATTCCATTTTTGTGACTTTAATTTGCATAGTTTTTAGTTTTTTAGTTATCAAGCCACTAATTCGATTTTTAGAAATACCTGCCCAAAATATACGCTTGCTACAACTTTCTCCAGGTGAATTTTTATTTGTCTCAATAAAAGTTGCTGGGTATAGCGGATTAATAGTTGCCCTTCCTTATATCTTGTACCAAGTAGTTTTATTTGTCTCTCCTGGTCTCACAGAAAAAGAAAAAAGTTTAATTTTTCCAGCCTTCTTAGCATCTGGCATATTGTTTTTTTTAGGATTATTTTTTTCGTGGTGGATATTAGTCCCAGCAGCAATAAGCTTTTTTATAAAATTTGGTGCTGATATTGTCGAGCCAATTTGGTCAATCGGAAAATATTTTGACTTTGTCTTACTATTAATGTCCAGCACCGCCTTAGCATTTCAATTACCGGTGTTACAATTTATTTTAGGATCCTTAGGTATAGTTACTACTCAAAAAATGCTTTCTAATTGGAGGCTAGTAGTAATTTCCTCTGCAATATTATCAGCAATAATTACCCCCTCAACAGATCCCCTAACTATGTCTTTATTATCTATTTCAATTGTCTTTTTATTCTTTATTGGAACAGGACTAACATTTATATCAGAATCATTTAAATCAAAAACTCTTTCATCTTCTCATTAATCTTTAATTGCAGACTTACTGCCCTTCCTAGTCTTGGTTTAGAGTTAACTGTTTGGAGCCAATTTCTTACATCATCTGAATATCCACATCTATTTAGAATTTCTATTTTTTCAGCTAAAGACTGTTTATATTCCTCTTCTGATAATGGGAATGACTCTTGTTCTAAAAATTTCCACATCATTTGAAAATACAAAACATTTTTTCTTGTAAAAAGCCTAAAATCATATCTTCTCCCCCATCTATTTATTAAGTAATATATTATTTCTTCAAGTACTAATGGTTTCATCGTCTTTAGAATTCCTTAAAATTAAATAAATTCTCAAAATATTAAAAGTCTTTTCTATTATGAGGAAATTTGATTGAAAGTAGTTCATAATAACTTATAAATAACAGTCTTAAGTATCGAATGACTCAAATAAGTTCCAACGATGTCCCCTCAATGGGACGTAGGCAATTTATGAATCTTCTTACATTTGGTACTGCCACTGGTGTAGCCCTTGGAGCACTATATCCAGTTGCAAATTATTTCATGCCCCTCAGATCAGGAGGAAGCGGAGGAGGAACCTCCGCAAAAGACGAGTTAGGAAATCCTATTACTAAAACTGGTTGGTTATCGGATCATCAGCCAGGTGATCGAAGTTTAGTTCAAGGTTTAAAAGGAGACCCCACATATATTATCGTTCAAGATGATGGCAATATTAGTAATTTCGGATTAAATGCTATTTGTACGCACTTAGGATGCGTAGTTCCTTGGGATAGCGGGGCAAATAAATTTATTTGCCCCTGTCACGGTAGCCAATATGATATGAATGGCAAAGTAGTCCGTGGCCCCGCTCCTTTGTCTCTTGCCTTAGCTCATGTAGATATTGAAGAGGAAGCTGTTCTTGTAAAGCAGTGGAGTGAAACTGATTTTAGAACTAATGAAAAACCATGGTGGGCGTAGAAATCATGAAAAATCTCCAACAATTAATTATGAAAAATTTAATTACTCATCTTCTCTCTCTCTTAGCAGTTTTTTGTTTAATTGCAAATCCTAATTTTGCTGAAGCTTACCCATTCTGGGCACAACAAAACTATGAATCTCCAAGAGAAGCTACTGGTAAAATCGTTTGTGCAAATTGTCATCTAGCCCAAATGCCAACAATAGCAGAAGTTCCACAATCAGTAGGCGCTGATAGTGTATTTAAAGCAGTTGTGAAAATCCCATATAAAAAAGATTTAAAAGAAATAGGTGCTGATGGCACAGAAGTGCCATTACAAGTTGGGGCTGTCGTGATGCTACCTGAAGGCTTCAAACTAGCTCCACAAGATAGATGGACTGATGAAATAAAAGAAGAGACCGAGGGTGTTTATTTTACAAATTATAGTGAAGAGAAAGAAAATATTATTATTGTTGGCCCACTTCCAGGAGACAATAATAAAGAAATTATTTTTCCAGTTTTATCACCTAATCCATCAACTAATAAAGAATATCACTATGGTAAATATTCAATTCATGTTGGGGCTAATCGAGGAAGAGGCCAAGTTTACCCAAATGGCGATAAAAGTAATAATGCACTATTTACAACATCCCACTCAGGAATTATTAACTCAATTGAAACCAATGAAGATGGAACTTACAAAATTGATATTCTTGATGAAAATGATCAAATATTCTCAGAAATTCTCCCTATAGGCTCCCAACTAATTGTAAAAGTAAATGACGAGATTAAATCTGGCGAATCATTAACATCAGATCCTAATGTCGGAGGATTTGGTCAATTAGACAAAGAGGTTGTATTGCAGAGTCCCTATAGAATTATAGGATTAATTGCGTTCTTTATAGGAGTTGGTCTAACACAAATATTATTAGTACTGAAGAAAAAGCAAGTGGAAAAAGTGCAGGCAGCTGAAGGGATATAGTCCAAACTATATAATGTTTATAAATTATGCTTTTTTAAAATCTCCTGGTTCTGAGCTTTTAAATATTGGCCCCATATACATTAGGTGGTACGGATTCTTAATTTCATTTGCATTATTCTTTGGTTTATTTTTATCAAAAAAACTTGCGAAATCAAGAGGTATTAATCCTGAATATATTAATAAATTATTACCATCCTTAGTATTTAGTTCTATCGTTGGCGCTAGAATTTACTACGTTATTTTTGAATATAGATTATTCAGTGGAAATAATTTTTTTACTTCTATTTATTTCCTAAATTTAAAAATTAAACTTCCATCTTTCCTTGCAATATGGGAAGGAGGAATAGCTATTCATGGAGCTTTAATTGGCGGTTTTATATCTTTATTAATATTTTGCAAATCAAATAAACTACATTTTAAAACAATTCTAGATTTAATAATACCTTCTTTAATTCTTGGGCAATCAGTTGGCAGATGGGGTAATTTTTTTAATAATGAAGCATTTGGTCTTCCTACAAATTATCCCTGGAAATTATTTATACCCATACAAAATAGACCTATGGAGTTTGCTAATTATGAGTTTTTTCATCCAACATTTTTGTATGAATCATTATGGAATTTAATAATCTTTTTTATTTTAATTTACATCTTTAAAAGACAAACTAAAATCAATTCAGTTAAGCCAGGTCTTATTTCTTGTATCTATCTCATTACCTATAGTTTTGGTAGATTTTGGATAGAAGGGTTAAGGACTGATCCACTATGTTTAGGGGGATATCCACCTTTTTGCGAAGGAGGTTTGAGAATAGCCCAATTTATTAGTATATTTTTATTCTCATCCGGACTTATTTGGCTCTACAATTTAAATTTTAAATTGAATAAAAGTAGAAAAAATGGTTAGAAAAATCTTATTTATTGGAGTTGGGCCAGGCGATCCTGATCTTTTAACTATTAAAGCAATGAAGGAGATAAAAAGTTCAGAAGTTATATTTTGGGCTGATTCCTTAATCCCAGAAAAAATTATAAATTTAGCAAATAAGAATAGCGAGAAGATTAGAACAAGTTCACTAAATTTAAATGAAATTATGCAAAAAATGATCGAAAAATATAAAGAAGGGAAAAAAGTTATCAGATTACACGATGGAGATCCATGCCTTTTTGGCGCAATTACTGAACAAATAGAAATTCTAAGACAAGAAAATATTAGAGTAGAAGTAATTCCAGGAATTAGTGCTTTTCAAGTAACTGCCTCTTATCATCAGGCGGAGCTTACTATTCCTGACATAACTCAGACAATTATACTATCAAGGGCTGGAGGGAGAACTGGTATGCCAGAAAGAGAGTCGCTGAAAAATTTAGCTCAACATAAATCCTCTTTATGTTTATATCTAAGTGCAAGACATATTAAGGAAGTAGAAAAAACTTTATTAGAGTTTTATCCTCCTAATACAAAAGTAATTGTTGGGTATAGGGTTTCTTGGGAGGATGGCTGGACATCATTAATAAATCTTAAAGACATGCAAAAGTTTTCAAAAGAAAAAAACCTTATAAGAACTGCAATATACATAGTGAGTCCTGCCCTAGGGAATTTTATAAAACCCTCAAATCTTTACGATCCAAATTACAACCATTTATTTAGAATGAGCTGATTTTGCATTGATTTGTTGATAGATTCTTTTTGAAAGACTCATCAAGTTGTTATAAAAAATTTACCTTGTATAATTAGTAAAAACTATTTTGGAAAAGATAAAAGGTAAAAATTCAAGTCTAAATTTCCCATTACTAAAAATTGGCAATATTATAAAAGAAGCAAGATTAAGCAGAAATCAATCAGTCAGCGAATTAGCAACAGATTTAAAAATAAGCATTCAACAATTAAAAGCAATTGAAGAAGGAAGAGAAGACCTTTTACCAGAAAGTGTGTTTGTTAAAGCTATGGTAAAAAGGATATCAGAAAGACTAAAACTTGATACTTCGTTTATTGAAAGTGAATTAGATAAACCAGAAGATACAGTAAAGATTGAAGAAATTATTGAAGAGGTTTCTAATTCTAAAAAGAATAAATATTTCAAAAAGTCTCAATTAGCATTTTTTGCACTCATTGCAATTTCTGGAATTATTGGATACTTATTTTCCTCTTTAATATTTAATTTTTTCGTTGAGACGAAAGTAGATATTGATCAAAAAGAATTGATCGAAGAAATCAGATAATAATTAAATTTAAGCCCTTCAAGTCTTTAAGTAACTCTTCACAAGAATTCAAATTCCACTTTTCTAATAAAAGATCGTCTCTTATTTTTTTTGGGATTAATTTAAAAATAATATCATTATTTATTAAAGATATTTTGACAGAAGCTATTGAAGGATCTGGTCTCTTATCCATAGAAGAAGCTAATCTTAGAATTAAAGACATATCTAATACTGTTTCTTTATCTTGTCTAGAAATAATACTTTGCCAAGATTCATGCCTCTTTTTAGGAATATTTTTTCTATGGTATCTAGCTATTGAAGCAATTATATTTTTTTCGGAAATTGTATATCCTAATAATTCACAATTTTTAATTAAGTACCATGAATGTTTATGGTAAGCACTTAAATTAATTTGTTTACCGCAATTACATAAAAAGCATGCTGCCCATAAAAGATTTCTTCCATACTTTTTATGGTCAGTATGAAGAATATCTTGTGTTTGATCATAAATTTCAAGAGCTAAATTAGCCACTTTCTCTGCTCTAAGTTTGTTGACTCCAAATTTATCCGCTTGATGTATCACAGTAGTTTTTCTGATATTACTCTGCATACTAAATTTACTTTTTAACATACCTTTTCTAATCATCCAATCAACTACAAGTCCCTCTCTGAGTGCTCTCTCACTAATTGTCAGTTCATCAATATTTAATAATCTTAGAGATGTTTCTAAAATCAGTCCTCCAGGAACTATTATTTCTGATCTTCGATCACTTAGTGAGGGAATTTTTCGTCTTTCATTAGCTGACATCTTTATCAATTTCTCAAGTAAAGCATCTAAGTCATCTTTTTTAAACTTATATCCATGCATTTTTTGTTTTGGCTCTCCTAACTCAGCAGATATCAAGTTCGCTAATGCAATTGCTGTTCCACTAGTTGCTATCAAAGAAATTTGTTTGTTCTTATCTATTCTCCTATTAATTTTCCCAATTGATGGCTCCAAAGAGCCTTGAATAAAAGTTTTTATAAATTTCATTCTTGAATTAGTTAAAGGGGCTTCATCAAAAAAATCGTTTTTCAACCTTACCGCTCCGACACGAGCGCTTGTTAAAGCTCTTGTATCTTCACTATCTGCAAGAATTATTTCTGTAGACCCTCCTCCAATATCTATTATTAAATGCGATTTATTATCAAGTGCCATTCCTGATAATACTCCTAAATATATAAGTCTTGCTTCTTCTGAACCACTTATTAACTCAATATTAAATCCAATACTATTTTTAATAGTCTTTATGAAATCTCTACCATTAGGAGATTCTCTAACTGCACTAGTAGCAGCAGCAAGAATTTTTTCTACCCCATAACTTAAGCAATATTCTTTAAATCTTTTTAAAGTCTCTAAAACTCGTTTTATTGACTCCTCAGTTAAATTTCCTTCATCATCTCTTTCTCCAAGTCTAGTAGTCGATTTCTCTGTAAATTTAATTGAAAAAGTTTTCAAATCTGTATTAATTTGGGCAATTAAAAGATGTGTTGAATTCGTGCCAATATCAATTGAAGCTACATATATATCTTCATTTTTATTTTCATTCGAGGTATTTGGCATTTCTTTAATCTTATATTCCTGAAGATATAAAACACATTTAATAATATACTTAAGTTTGATTATTTATTTTCTAATTAAGCCCTATCATGGTTAGATTATTTAAAGTTATGAAATAAATTTATTGTGATTTTTCAAAAATTAAAAGTTTATCTGCAACCAATTTTTGAAATTTTAAGGTGGAATAAACCAACTGGAAGGATAATATTATTAATACCGGCATGTTGGAGTTTATGGTTAACACCAAATGATCAGCCTGATTATCAAACAGTTTTTAAGATTATTATTGGAGGTATATTTGTCAGTGGCTTGGGATGTATTGCAAATGATATTTGGGATAAAGATATAGATAAAAAGGTATTGAGAACTAGAAATAGGCCGCTTGCCTCAGATAAAATAGATATTAAATTTGCATTTATCTTACTATTTTTACTTTTATTTTTAAGTTTCCTAATCACATTATCTCTTCCTGAAGAAGGTAGATATCTTTCATTATTTTTAGCTTTTTTAGCGTTACCTTTGATATTAATTTATCCATCTTCAAAGAGATGGTTTAAATTTCCACAACTCATCTTATCAATTTGTTGGGGCTTTGCAGTCTTAATCCCATGGGCAGCGCATGAAGGAAATATCTTTAACCCTGTTGTCTTATGTTGTTGGTTAGCCACAGTTCTTTGGACTTTTGGTTTTGATACTATTTATGCATTGGCGGACAAGGATTATGATTTAAAAATTGGGGTAAATAGCTCAGCAATTACATTAGGAGCATTAACAAAAAACTCTGTTCATTTTTGTTATTTTGGAACATGTTTATTTATTGGAATTTGTGGAATAATAAATCAATTAGATATGGTCTTTTGGATCATTTTATTAATTGTGGCTCTACTAATGCAAAAAGATATCAATAAGGTTTTTAAAAGTAAGGAAATTAATTTAAAAAAGATTAGTAATCATTTTAAGAACCAAGCTATATATGGGGGCCTGATTTTAGGAGCTCTGATTATTGCTTAATTATTTAAGAAAATGCTTAATAGATTAGAAAAAGGAGATGAAATAGAGATAGTAGCTCCAGCTTCATATATTGAAGATAAAGAAAAATTTAATCTTGGCATTGAAATTTTAGAAAAATGGGGCTTGAGAATAAATAAAAACTTTAATTTAAATAGAAAATATGGATATTTTGCAGCTAATGATAGACAAAGATTAAGTGAGCTTGAAAATGGGCAAAATAATAAGTTAATAATATTTGCAAAGGGGGGATGGGGATCTGCAAGGTTGCTTGAAAATGATCCTAAGTGGAAGAACTCTTGGATGATTGGATTCTCTGATACATGTTCTTTACTTTTATCAAAATACGCTAAAGGCTATTTAGGCTCAATTCATGGACCGATGATAACAACATTGTCTGAAGAGCCATCTTGGAGTTTAAAAAGATTAAAAAACTTACTTTTTGAAGGCTATGTTGAAGATATTATTGGAGAACCCTTAATAGGAGGTATTGCTAAAGGAGATGTTATTGTTTCAAATCTCACTATTTTTTCTTATTTAATTGGAACAAATCATCTTCCTGATTTAAAAGGCAAAATAATTATATTTGAGGATGTTAATGAAGATATTTATAAGTTAGATAGAATATTTACATATTTAAGAATGTCAAATAAATTTGATGAAATAATGGGTTTAGGTTTTGGAAAATTCTTTAAAAGTGAGGTCAAAAATTTTGAAGAAAAAAACTTACTAAAAAATTTAATTCATGAGAGATTCAAAAAATTTAATATCCCCATAGTTATTGACCTTCCGATAGGACATTGCAATGGAAATGCATGTGTTCCGATAGGATTTGCTTCAACATTAAATGGCAATAATGGTACATTCTCAGTAGATTTATAAATCCATCAACCAGAATTTAAGAACAAATTTGCTATTTCGATATCAATTGGTCTTGTTATCTTTATATTCAAAGAATCGCCCTCAATAATTTTTACTTCCCAACTTAACCTTTCAAATAAGGATGCATCATCAGTAACAATCCAGTCTTTTTTAATTGCTATATTATGAGCCTTTTTCAATTTCTCGACCAAAAAACCCTGAGGTGTTTGAGCTGCCCAAAGATTTTCTCTATTTGGAGTTTCTTTTATAAATCCAAATTTATTGACAACCTTTATTGTATCAGTAACTCTCACTGCTAGAACTACAGCATCATGAGAATCCAACTCTAAAGAACATTTATCTATATCAGCTGGTTTAATTAAACATCTAGCTCCATCATGAATTAATACTTTTTTTGCATTATTTGGCAAATTATTTAAACCATTTTTGACTGATTCTTGCCTTGTGTTTCCCCCATTTATCCATATGATATTTTTTGAGTATTCTTTTATTGAATGCATAATATTTTCCTTATCAAAAGGTTGCCCAATAATGCCGACCCAACTTATAGATTTTGAACAAAATACAGATTTCAATGTCCAATATAAGAGTGATTCTCCTTTTAAATTTATTAGTAATTTATTCTTTCCAGCTTTCATTCTGCTTCCCTTACCTGCAGCAGGAATTAATAAATGCACAATAACCTTTTTAATATTCTAATTATTATAAATAAATCATTATTATTTACACAAATAGTACTACGATTTTAAATTATTAGAAAAATTACTAGAAATTTAAAATGTATCAGCCAAAAGATCTCTCAGGAAAAGTTGCCTTAATTACAGGAGCTAGTAGAGGCATTGGGAAAGCAATAGCTTTACATTTAGGAGAATTAGGTGCAGAAGTAATTGTAAATTACTCATCATCTGATGAGAAGGCAAAGGAAGTTGTAGAAACAATTAAAACTTTTGGAAGAAAGTCTTACAAAATAAAATTTGATGTTTCGGATGAGGATGATGTAAATAATTCAATTGAAACGATTATTAAACAAAGCGGATCAATTGATATTCTTGTTAATAATGCAGGCATTACTCGCGATAATTTATTGATGAGAATGAAATCCTCTCAATGGGACGATGTTATAAATACGAATTTGAAAGGAGTTTTTCTTTGCACAAAATATGTATCAAAATTTATGCTCAAGCAAAGAAGAGGGAAAATTATTAATATAACTTCAATTGTTGGTTTAATTGGCAATCCCGGTCAAGCCAATTATTCTTCAGCAAAGGCCGGAGTAATAGGATTTACAAAGACTTGTGCTAAAGAATTTGCTTCAAGGGGTATTAATGTTAATGCAATCGCTCCCGGTTTTATTGAAACCGAAATGACAGAAAAGTTAAATACTGATGAAATTTTAAAAATGATTCCATTAAATAAACTTGGTCAAACGAAGCAAATTGCTGAGCTTACTGGATTTTTAGCTTCTAGTTATGCGAGTGATTACATCACTGGACAAACTATTAGCATAGATGGGGGAATGAATATATAAGTTCAAATACTTTCGTAAGGTTGACCTAATTCGTCTCTTAATCTCCTTATTCTTTGTAAGAGTTTTAATCTTCTACTTCTAGCTGTTAAGGTCAAAAAAAGTCTTAAGGGGAAATATACAAGTGTCATTGCTACTGCTAGGGTTGCAGTTAATGTAAAAACAAAATTTCCTGTATCATCCATACTCTAAAGATACTATCAATTTAATAAAATGTGGTAAAAATTTTGGACAAATTCGGCTTTCCCCACTTAATCAACAATGATTTAATTTACTTTTCTGTGGGAAATTAGAGTAATAAATGAATTAATTAAAGATGCCAAAGCAATTAAGTTTTTCAGATGAATCAAGAGATGCACTTGAAAGAGGGGTTAATACTGTTGCAAATGCTGTAAAAGTAACACTTGGACCAAAGGCAAAAAATGTTGTTATTGAGAAACAATTTGGTACACCTGATGTTGTAAGAGATGGGTCAACTGTTGCTAAAGAAATTGAACTTGAAAATCCTTTTTCGAATTTAGGCGCCAAATTAATTGAACAGGTAGCCTCCAAGACAAAAGAAAAAGCCGGAGATGGGACCACTACTGCGACAATACTCACTCAAATTATGGTTCAAGAAGGGTTAAAAAATATAGCAGCAGGAGCAAGTCCTATAGAAATTAAAAAAGGTATGAATATCGCTTTATCACTAATAGTTAAACAACTAAAAGATAAAAGTATCCAAGTAGCTGGAGGCGACATCAAAAAAGTTGCTTCTGTTAGTGCGGGAGGTGATGAAGAAATTGGCTTAATAATTGCAAACGCCATGGATAAAGTAACCTCAGATGGAGTTATAACTGTTGAAGAATCTCAATCATTAGAAACAGAGTTAGATATTACAGAGGGCATGTCTTTTGATAGAGGTTATAGTTCACCATATTTTATTACAGATCAAGATAGACAAATATGTGAACTTGATAACCCAAAGATATTAATTACAGATCAAAAAATATCAACTTTAAATAATTTAGTTCCTATTCTTGAGGAGATTCAGAAATCTAGTTCACCTTTTCTAATTATTGCAGAAGATATTGAAGGAGAAGCTTTAACAACTCTTGTAATGAATAAAAATGCAGGAATTTTAAATGTTTCTGCGGTGAGAGCACCATCTTTTGGAGAAAGAAGAAAAGCTGCTTTAGAGGATATTGCAATTCTTACGGGGGGACAATTAATAAGTGAGGATAAATCAATGTCACTTGAGAACGTAACAATAAATGATTTAGGAAAAGCAAAAAAAATAACTATCTCGAAGGATAATACAACCATAGTAGCTTTTGAAGATACAAAAGATTCTGTAAAAGCAAGGGTTGAAAAGCTTAAAAAGGAAGTTGATTTAACTGAATTGGAATACGACAAAGATAAGATTAATGAGCGAATTGCAAAACTTTCTGGAGGAGTTGCATTAATCAAAGTAGGAGCCGCTACTGAAACAGAAATGAAGTATAAAAAATTAAGAATAGAGGACTCTTTAAATGCTACCAAGGCAGCTATAGAGGAAGGCGTCGTTTCTGGTGGTGGCCAAACTTTAATTGAAATTTCAGAAAGTCTTGCAAAATTAGATACAAAAATCTCACAAGATCAAAAAACTGGAATACAAATTGTTGCAAAGGCTCTCAAAGAACCTGCCAAGCAAATTGCATCAAATGGAGGATACAACGGGGAAGTTGTTGTTTCAGATATCCTACGTCTAAAAAAAGGATTTAATGTTCTTACTGGTAAATATGAAGACTTGAATAAATCTGGGATCCTAGATCCATCAAAAGTTTTACGTTTATCGTTAGAGGACTCTGTATCAATAGCCTCAATGCTATTAACAACTGAAGTCGCAGTTGCAGATATACCTGAACCAGAAGCTCCAGCTGGAGCACCAGGGGATCCTATGGGAGGCATGGGCGGCATGGGTGGCATGGGAATGCCTGGTATGGGCGGCATGGGAATGCCTGGTATGGGTGGCATGGGAATGCCTGGTATGGGTGGCATGGGAATGCCTGGTATGGGTGGCATGGGAATGCCTGGTATGATGTAATTTCAA
>Ga0209433_10000054_pt1 | contig 33111 bp, 51 predicted proteins | sample METZYME_5_50m_FD_187552 | JGI IMG/M metagenome (GOLD analysis project Ga0209433, IMG submission 187552) | Marine microbial communities from oxygen minimum zone in mesopelagic equatorial Pacific - METZYME_5_50m (SPAdes) (version 2) | ecosystem: Environmental > Aquatic > Marine > Oceanic | place...
TGGCCCATATCCACTAGTGTTTGCTATTTCCCACTGAATGTAATTACCCTCGTTAGCACCACCACCAGTATTTGAAATACGCATGGCTTCTGTAAAATTACCACTATCTGTTGCATCTATATGAAAATTTGTATCAGGGTCATTCTCTCCAAGACCTAACCTTTGAGCAGATGTTATTCTCATAGCCTCAGTTGGACTAGCACCATCAGAACCATCATTAGTCTTAAATATCAAATCGCCTTTTTCATCGTCAGCCGTACCATCATGGCTACCTTGAATTTCAGCTAGTGTACTTTCTTCACCGCCAGACTGTTGACCTTTGAAGATAACCTTACCTTCACGCCCACCATCTGTATCCTCATGGGTGTTATTTATTAGTGTGACTTCTGGTGAAGCATCTGTAGCTGTAAGGTCTTGGACGCTACCAAGTGTAGTGTTTACAAGTCCAACTCCAGCGCGTGCGCCTATATATCCACCCATTATGTAATCTCCATGTACGACATTGTGACCGACAGCTTGTCAGATACGCTACAGTCAACCTTTATAATATCGCCAACATTCATGTTTATTTTTCCTTCAAGCGGAGAAAGCATTGAGCCAGAAGGTATAGGAACATCTTTTATTAAATGTGCAGTAGTGTTCTGAGTTTGTCCTGTTTGTGTCGTTGTACTCTCTAACGTCACACTAGCCGTAACCTGAGAAGTATGCACATTAGCCAGTGTCATGCCCAGCATAACTATCGTACTTCCTGTCTGCACTGTGTAGATAGTTTCGGGAGTACCAGCACTAGCTGGCGCGACATCCCTAGTTACTAATTTAAAATCGTTTGCCATTGTCTAGCCTCCTAACGCAATCGCTAAAGCAGTCGCTTCGTCCACCGTTGCTTTACCCGCTATTGTTGAAATGTTATTTGCTACTGTCGTGATGTTGGCACTGTTGTTTGCAACCGTGGTAATATCGTTTGATATTGTTGAAATTAGGTTGCCCATACCATTACCATGACTAGTGCAATAATATTGAGCTGGCATCGTACCAGTAGTAGGAACGGTAATGACAACCGATGCTCCTGACTGACCAGCAGTACCATTAACAGTAACTCCAGTAGTAAAAGAATTACCACCAGAGTCTTTAAATGCTAATGGATGACCAGATAGCGAAGAGTCACTTACATCAAATGTATAAGTGTGACCCTGAACAAGTGTTAAAGGTGGATTTGCAATACCATTTAAATAAAAAATATTTCCTGTTCCACCACCACCATACAAACTACCACTAGCAACTGTAACCGTTATTGATGATGTGCCAGAAAATATTGCAGCTAGGCCGTTAAGAGTAGCTATGCTAGAAGCAACGGTTGCTAAGTTTGTTTGATTAATTCCAGCAACGGTTGTTACATTTCCAGAAATTCCGGCAACGGTTGAAACGTTTGCTGAGTTATTTGCCACTGTAGTTACGTTACTTGAAATTCCTGATACTGTCGTTATTGCCGAACTTATCCCTATAACAGTAGACAAGTTTGACGAAATTGCTGCCACTGATTGTATAGCATCCGTAGCATCCGTACCGTCCTCAATGTGAGCTAAGGTCTGTATATCAGCCGTTATTGCGGCTAGTGACTGTACATCGGCTATCTGTGGCCCTTGCTCTGCTGCACCCGTAGTAGCGTTGAAACCTAACACACGACCTTTACGGTCATCCTTGTCGGGTAGCGTAAGGTCTACGTCTACCGCATCCCGTACCGGGGCAACCATTGCCCTATCTAGCCGTTCTTCGTGACTAGCCAGTATCATCGTTAAAGTGTCAAAATCGTTTTCTAGGGAAGTTGCTGTAATATTACCGCCAGTAGTATATACACTGCTACGACTAAGAGGTAGGTCGCTAAAAACACTTACAACTGCATTGTTAGCCGGGGTGTGGTCAGATGGGCTAGTTCTAAAAACTACCTTGCCCGTACCGTCAGTGTTTAGTCCTACAGAATTTGACGATGTTTTTATGTCATAGTGCGTGCTTTCAGTCTTCAGTGTGCCGTCAACATCCACTTTAATATCTGACGTATTGTTTACCTGAAAAGAAAAACTAAACTCAGTAGTCGAGCCATTAGCAGTAAACTGCGCTCGTCTTGTCTGGTCTGTAATACTAAAAGTAGCCATTTGGTAAACCTCTGCTTTTCGAATTGTACACTATTAACATCATTGTGTCACTAGCCCATCACTTGTAATATATTGTAGCCTTGTATCTGAACCTATTAAAATTCTTCGGGCTTCAGAACGTCGCTCGCTTAATATGCTATTTAAAGCATCAAACTTGTCTTCATCTGTTGGAAGTAAATTATATTCTGAACTGCTAATTTCTGAGTTTAATGCGTTTACTAAAGTATCATTTGAGTCAAATCCGGGTTCGCCTAACTGCCTACCTTCACCATCCACATTGTTAATTAGATAAACTAAATCATTGAACTGATTGTTATTTAACAATATTTTTTCTACACGTTTGCTGTGAAAACTAAACGAGCCAGCCCCTATTTCACTCAACCTTATTATCTCTTGGTCAAGTTCGCTATATCCACCCTCTTGAACTCTAAAAGGGCTAAACGACTCTCCAAGTGTTCCTTTTCCTTGTGACCTTGGCTTACCCCAAAAATCTAAACCAACAGGTAAATCTTGTGAAAAGTTTGGATTTCCACTTTTTGCTTTTTGTAATGCTGAGTAAAAACCTTGCATCCAAACAGGTACTTCTGTGTACAACTGACCGCTTATAGGGTCTATTCCTTCTGGGAGCATTACATTACTTGCTTGTGGATTGTTCATTCTTTCCATCAAACGTGAAAAACTTGTTGCGCCAAGAAGTGAATATTCACCGCTACTCAAGTATTCTGTAGCATAATTTGCAAAACCAAATGTCGCCCGGTCAACATTGCCTATAACACTTGTTCCCACATTAGCACCTTGACCACCAGCCCACTTCATCATTCTTTCGAAAATGTCTTCTTTTGTTTGAAAGCTACCGCCAACAGCACTTTGCAATTCCGCAATCCCTTGCAAAAATGGCATATTAGTTGCGTATTCTGCTGCTGCTAATGTGTATGCTTTTCCCATCATATACAGCATATTCGGGTCGTCTTCATATCGAGCGTACTCTGCCATATCTGCGCCCATAGCTAACAAGGCAGACATAGGGTCTAAACGACTAAATGTTGTGAATTTGTAGGTTCCGTCTTCTTGTTTTAAACCAATGGAGTAGGGTGGCACTTTAGCTGCGCCCATAATATTTATTTGAGTACCGAAATCACTTGGCCCTGAACCAACAACAATCAAATCATCGCCGTATTCTCCACTAGCAATACCGTACATTGTAAGTGCTACCGCATTACCAACAGCTAATTTTGCCAAAGCGTCATCTAATTCTTGCCCGCTTATTGGTGTATTCCCGCCCGGCATCATCTGAGTACCCGGTAAGTTCGTTTGTTTTATAGCTCTGTAAATAGGTGACCAATTTAAAGTACGGTCAAACCCTTCTTTAACTACATTAGTCGGTGTATTTACAAACGGCACGACTACTTTCATTATTGGAAAGTGGTTCAAAGAATTAGCCATTTGACCAAAAAAACCTTCAGGCGCACCTTGGAAAGTCATCTTTCTAGCTTCTGTAGTCATCATCTCTCTAATAGCTTGCGGAGTGTTTGTCATAACATCTACATACTTTTGCTCGGCTAACTGTTTAGCTTCCTGTCTACCAATATTATTTTTACGAGCCGTAGTATAAGCTATCTGTGATGCTCTGTGTGCTTCTCTGTACAACACACGACGCATCGTAATCACTTTGAAATACTCATCCTCTGTTGCTAAAAAACGTCCGGGTAACCTTGTGGATATACCAAACAAATCTATAGCTGCTTTAAAAAAATCTCCTTGAGCCATTGAAGACATAACATCTGTAACGCTATCTGTACTTCCAACAGCCCTACGGTTTTTTAAGTCTATCTTGGAAATAAGGTCACCACCTTCGCCCGTAACAAAAGTTTTAGCCATAAGTAATAAAGCGTCTTTTTGAGCCATCATTAGGCCATGAGCTTCAGCAGCCGCTTCACCCATATACCTCTGGTCACCTACTTCCCCACGCAAGCCGCCTAAAGTTCTAACGTTGCCTATCATTCCAGCAACACCTCTTTCTGCTAAAGAAAGAACCTGAAACGAAGCGTTACCCGCAATATTTATCATATGGGTAGTAGGAGAACTTAGCATCGCATTGATGTAATTTTCCATTGCAAAATCCCAAGTCTTAGAGGCAAAGCCTTTTTCAGCATACTTGGCTCTAGCAACCGGATTAGTTAACTGTAAAAACGCTTCTAAGTGGTAATCAACCATACCCTCATCAGCTTCTTGAACCCATTGGTCTACGCTTTCTGCAAAGTTAAGAATGTTAAAGTCTTGCAGTTTGCTAATATTACGAACAACCGCCATACTTCTTGCTGACTCAGAAACGTTTGCTGACACTTGGGCGGCAAGGTTTGACTGTATTGCAGCCATAATTTTTAACTTTTTAAAACTAGCTAATCTAGCTTCAGGGTCAGAATTATTTTTAGCTTGCTTTGCGCCAAACTGTAATTCTTTACCAAGCTGAATAAGGGCAACAATACCAGACAAAGTATCGTCAGCATTAAATACTTCACCCCTTTTTCTTTGTAAAAACTGATAGGTTATTTTTTCAAACCCAGTATTGTTAATCATTTGTTCCATGCTTTTTTTGTCACGTTTCAAATGATTAAAAAGTTCCTTATTGTTTTCTTTAATATTTGTTAAAACGGTTTCTAAATTAAAATCACTAAAATCTGACTCAAATATTTGACCGATACGACCAAGGTCTAAACCACCTTCAAAGCCACCACTTTTAAGCTGTGCATTTAAAGCCTCAACGTCAGAGTCATCCATACCCTTAACGATAAGGCTTCCACTTGGTCCCGGCGTTATATCATCTTCAGGTATAAGGTTATCGTAAGTGCGAGAAGAAGCATCATCTATTTGCTTTGTAAAAAACGCTTTTAAACCTTGTGCTAGACCACTTGCCATTAGTTTGCTTCCTGTTTACTTAAAGATGACAGTTTGTTACGAATTATTTCAAGCGCACCACCATTTTCTTTAACCGTTTTAAAACCTTCAGCTATTAATGGATAAGCGTCAAATGGCAATGCTAGGCCAGCACCCTCTATTGATTGTTTCATTCTAGCTATCAATCGCTCTTCAGCAGATGCTTCGTCATCAACTTTGCTATCTAGGAAATCAAGAACCGCACCCTCTAATCCAAACTCTTTGAGAAGCGTAGAAAGATTACCTTCTTCTGGGTCAAACAATGCGTCAGCAAAACCACCACGCAACATTGTGTTAGCAAACCCAACACCACGGATAGGAGCAACAGCCATACCAGCACCAAACTGCACTAAGCTTCTAGACAAAGCCTCAACCGGGCTATCTCCTTGAGGAACCTTAAAACCAAGCTCTTGAAGCCCAGCATCTAATAATTCTTTCATATTAACTTCGCCTTCAGGTGGTTGATAACCCTCAGGTCTTCTTTTAAAATTTAAGGTAGGTTTTATGTTTGTATTTAAAAAATTAACTATGTCATCAGCTAAATCAACAACACCCAACGCCGTATCTTGTACGCCCCCGGCAACCGCACGACCAGCAGCTTTAGCTGTATCAACAACATCTGCACCAGTAAAACCAAACAAGTCCTCACCAGTTTGTTCAGGCGCAGTCATACCGCCCATCATATAATTAAATGTATTTTCTGGCTCTATAACAACGCCATCATCTCCAAATCGTATGTCGTAAGTAACGTTGTTACGAATTGAATGAGATTGTCTTCTGACTTCAAGTAAATCCATCATTTAATAACCTTTAATAAAGCGTCACGCTGAAGTTTAAGACTTTGAAGCGTACTAGCTTTACTTCGACCACCTCTCATTTGAGGGGGCATAAAGTTAGTGCCTTCGTTTTGAACACCTTGAATAAGTCTGTTTATTTCATTTAATGCTTTGCTATATGCACCTTCCTCAATAGAAAAACCGCCTAAATTATTTAGTGATTCAATTATGGTGTTAGCCCCTTTTATGTCTACCTTTTTAAAAGCTTCTTCAAACTTACCACCAAACATTTCTACTAGCTGGTCAGCCACAGCAAAGGCATCAATATCCTCTCCCGCTCTTTTGGCTTTAAATACTTCAGACGAAAGTTTTCCTGTCAGTTGACGATACAACAAAACTTTTTCAAAATTTGGGTCATTTTCTGTCAAAAGTTCATAATTTTCTGGCAGTTGAAATAAGCCAAGCATATACTTTCTAGCTTCCGTTGTTTCTTCATCTTGGTACTTAGCCGCCAAATCATTAAACGTTTTTCTGTCTTTAAGACTTAAGTCATTAATAACACTTCCAACATCTTCAAACGTTAAGTTAAATCCTCTGTTATTTAGAAACGTTATTGCGTCTGGTTCGCTTACACTGCGAATGTTTCCAGCCCTTAATTTTTTTTCTCTAAGTTCTTGAGCTTTGACAGGATTTGTAACATTTAATTGGTCTAAAAACCTATCTGCTTTTGCAACATCTCCATCTGCTATAGCTTGATTTATCAGCCCTATATAGGAATCTTCGTTTTCTACAGTTGTTGCGTTGGCATTGGTTTCTTCTTGCTCTTGATAATTAAGGTCATCTGTCCGGGCATCTCGCAAAGTTTTTGCTATATCATTTAAACTAAGGTTTGCATCTCGTAATATATTAACTTGAGCGGTAACTGACGGGTCTAAATTTTTTAGGTTACCTTCAGCAATTCTATTAATAATATCTCTTGGGTTTTTACTTGTAAGAACTATATCAGATAATACTGTTTTACTTGACGATTGTACTAAAGCATCAAATTTATCACTGTAGGTTTTTATAGCTGATGCTGTAAAATTTCTATTTTCCATTTCTTTTAAATCATTAGCTTTTAAAGCCGCTATAATTTGTGGCGTAATAGGTGTTCTTTCATCACCCTCACCTGTTTCAATTCCAAGTTTAAACAAATCATCAAACGAACTAAACTGTAACAGCTTACTACTAAGCCAATTAGACTTACTGCCATCTTGTTGTTTTCTTATATATGAACTGTGGTAACTAGCGTATTTTGCATTAGCTGTAAGAGCTAACTTCGCTTTTAAACTTCTAGCCATTGAGGGAACAGTCTCATCAAAGGTAGACGAGTAACCTTGAATAATTGCATCTAGCTTATCTTGTAAGCCAGCCGGGTTAGCCTCTCTTGTTTCAAAGTCCAATATAGCGGAGTTTATTTCTTTTCGAGCCGCAAGCTCTAATTCAGAAGACACAACCGTTGCCGCCGCTTGTCGTGCTGCTCGACCAAATAGACTATTATTATTACCGGGCAGTTTTAATTCTTCGCCTGTTTCTCTTGCCGCTTTAATTTGTTTTAGGGTAGGGGCATTAGCCGCTCCGTAATCTTCACCCTCTATCTTTGCTACTATACGATTTTGCTCTGCAAAGAAGTTGGTCATACGGTCTAGCGAACGTTGTAACGTAGCTTGACCTCGCTCTATAGCTTGAGCCTCAAGAGCTTGAGCTTCAGGTATACGCAGTGCTACCCGGCGACCTTGATATAATACACTTTCAACCATTAAATATTAATCGCTTTAGGTGGCATAAAACTTGTGCCAGACGTTGCCATAACATCCGCACCTTGCGTAGCTACATTTGCTATCGCTCCGATAGTGCCATAACGTACAGCCGCCTTACCCGCTAACCGAGCTTGCTGAGCGTTTGACTCGCCACGCAATATTGCCATTTCTGAGTTTAAGTTAAGCTTGCGAATGTCCATACCCGCAACTTTCATAGAATTTAAATTAATCAAGTCTTTAGTTTCCATCGCACCGTAGGGGTCTAGACCGCCAGCAGCCGCATTTGCCACGGAGCTACTCATTGCCCTTAGAAGTTCCCTCATGCGCTCATTACCTTCTACCTTATAATTTACCGCATCAGTACGAGCTTGGATGACCTCGTTTCTGGCTTTCATTTCGTATTGAACTTGCTGTGCTTGGGCTTGTCTAATTTGGGTCAACCCACTTAGTGCCGCACCCGCTATCTGTAAAAATGCTGCGCTCATGCTCCGCTACTCACTTTATAATCTAAACTTAAAACTGTCATAAATAATGGCTTGTCTTGGCTAATAGTTACCTGACCCGCCAACGAAAATCCCGGCAAACCCTCTACCGTCTTCACACCCGTAAAAGATGTTACACCCCCAGCACCCGATAGTATTTCTTGCGTAGGTACTTCTTTACCGTCAACCGTAAGGTTTTGAGTTAAAAACATAATTGGCGACGCTTCCAAGATACGTCGCTTTGTTGACTGCATAGAACCCGTGGGCAAACGTAACTCAACAGGTTGGGTTGTAACCTCAACACTAAAATCTAGACCGACCTCAACATAAGAAGACGCTGTATCGTTCAGCGTTACGTTACCAGAACTTACGACTCTATCAGTATCAACAATATCATCCCTGACTATCTTTACTGTTTTGCCTTCTAAGTGTGACAAGCTTCCAGCAGTAGTTGCTCCCGGCAACGCTTGGTCTGGGCTGACCGACCCGGAAAAATATTGTAGTGCGCTATCTGTTGTGCGGTCATCGTCAAAGACTTCAAGATAGTATTTTGTAGAACTGCTAATAGTTCGCTTGACCACTGTGTAAATGGTATCAAGGTCCACACCAATGTCTACAAAATCACCGTCCGTAGTCCATACAGCCGGGGCAACAATCTGTTGAGGTCTGTTTAGCATATAAGCCGCTATAGTGCCTGTCAGCCCCACAGAGGACGCTCTGTAGCCCGTTGGGTCTGTTCCGTTAACAATCATCAACAAGTCACCCTCAGTCGTATCTGTGGCGTTTCTAAGAGCCATGCGTTGAGGGTCTAGTAAAAGGTGAGAGTTTAGCAACGACACATTGTTAGCCACATAGCTTAACTCAACATCGCTAAATAGCATTTCTCGTAGTGCTTTACCTTGACGCTGAATAAACAACGTACCACCTTCAGCCGCTTGTGGTCTAATACCAAACTTAGAGCCACGACGAGTTGCCGACTTCACAGTAATGTTTGCCGGGGTGATTGGACTTAAATCAGCTTGCGGAATAAAAAACTCTGCGCCTGAAGTAAATATTTGTAAGTCACGACCAGAACGTAGCGCAGTGATAGCGTTCACACTGTCTGTTGAAAGCGTAACTTTTATTGCATCATCGTCTAAACCTTCGTCTGCTTTAAAGTTAAAAAAGTCTCCAACTTTAGACCCGAAAAGCGTTGAGGGTTCAGAATGAGAGCCACCAAAATACAAACGCCCCTCATGGAATGTACACGTTCTAGGCCATCCCCTAGTGTTACTCCAAGAGTCTTCATAACCGCTTTCAAGTTCGTAATCACCGTTAGCAATAGCATCTGTATTGTGAAAAGGTATTTCCACTACCGCTTCTACACTTGTAGTGCTTAGAAACTTTGTAACTCTCGCACGACCAAAACCATTCGTAACATTGTAAAACTGGTTTACCTTATCGCTTGCAAAAATGGCAGAGGACGCCGTTAACTTAATTGCACCTGTTACAGCCGACGCTGTGAGTGTTCCAGCCGGGTTGCTTGTCGTTAGTGTAAATCCTGTTTTGGGTACGGTCAAAGAAAGCGTTGAAGCTGTCCAAGTTGTATTGTTGGCTCCTCTCAAAATCCTCATAGGAGCAAAGTTTTCATTGACGAGAATAAGAGTGTCAGCACTTTGCGTAAAATATATTTTATCCATATCTATGGCAGAAGTGTTATATAACGTACCAACGTTAAAATCTAAATAGCTATTACCTGACCCGTTTATGTTTGTAAGCAGAACTTGATTAGCAAAAAACCTAAATCTCAGAGTTGTGTTTGCAAATCTTGTAGCAACAATCATAAAGTTCTGCGTCGTGCTGAACTCAAAAGGAATGAGTAGAACGCCATTAGCTGCATTGTCTGACGTTATATCTAAAAGAAAACGTAAGCCCGGACGCCGACTAAAACCACCTTGCGGCTCAAACAAAACGTTATCAGCGATAGCTACAGAATTGTAATACTGTTGTAAATCAGTGCGACCCCGGAGTAGGGGGTCCATTTCACCACCCGTAAAACTAGCCTGATATGTTTGGAACTTGCTCATCGAACATCCGACAGCATATATTCACTAATAACTCCCGGCGTTTGACCCGCACTATCAATACTTACAGCCTGTCTAAAGTAACCACCTCGCATACCTTCACCGGGGTTACCCAACGCTATGTTGCGCCATACCTCAACTTTACCTGTCTGGTCTGTAATCGTTTCCGCTAAATGCCAAGCAAGTTGATAAGCTAAGAGCGTAACAAAGTAAGTCGGCAAAGCTCCTTCGTTTACATCTTTTTGGTAGTCTATTGTTATTGTTTCTTCATCAGAAAACAAAACTGTGCCACCGACGGATGACTGACCTATCTCCCAGTTTTTAACAAGTGGAGACCCGGCTGTTGTACTCGCTCTTACGGCTCGTGGAACACCACTAAGCATATCGTTAGGTAAAGCGTACTGATACGTCCATTCAGATGTAGGTGAGGTGGTTTCTCGTGGTAATGTCGCTTTGCCTAGAGAAAATGTCCAAGAGTACATTGCCAAAGTAGATTTCTTAACTTCGTTGTACAAAACATTACAAGCGTCGGCTGCTGCCGACCCTTCCGCGAAACTTGTTATTTTGTTTGCTCCTAAGAACACTAAGGCTTTGTTACAAATGCTTATATCTGTGTCACCAATAGCCATTCTTATCTCCTAGAAGGAAGGGGGCGGCAACGCCCCCAACATATTAGTCTGAGTCAGTTACCACAGCGATTACTGTGCCGTCTGACATATCAACAACGCCAGAAGCGTTACTGACTACAACGTGCATTGTAATCGTTCTTGTGCCACCAGTTGCACCGTGGACAATAATCATATCGCCAACAGCTAAAGTGTCTGACAAGTCGTTGAAGTAGCCGGAACCATCTACAACTGTATGTGCGTCAGTAGTGGTATAACAGTAGAGTGCGGGAACCGTACCCTTCATACTTTGACCACCTAAAGCGGAAAAACCTGTGCTTGCAAATGCCATGTTATCTCTCCTTACTCTTCACAGACAACATCAACGATACCGTCAACGTCGATTGCACCAGCACCCATTGACAACATTGCTGTCACTAAGAAAGAAGTTTTCTCAGGGATGTAGTTGATTTCTGTTTTTGGAGCGATACCAACACCAACACCGATTGCTGAACGATGGAAAGCAAAACAAGTACGGTCACTGCTAGCCAACGGTAGACCACCTTCATCTCGGTCACCTACAATATGGAAGGTAAACCCGAGCATTTGGTTGACGGTTCCACCTACTAAGGCTTGCACAGTCTGAAAATCACTCGAAATTGCACGTTCATCACCAAGCAAGCCAGCTAGGTTATTAGCATGGATTACAAAATGACGGTCTGCTGCTGGAACGTTTTTCGCGTCCAAAGCTTTTTTTGCAGCTAGTATTTTACCAACATTAAGGTTTGATGCTGCTGCTGAACCAGACGTCACCACAGTCTTAGCAACTGTAGAACCGGCTGAAGCGGCATTGAGTGCATCAATAATTATTTGGTCTTCACGACGTCCGATAGCATTACCCACGACTTGCGCTAATTCTTGACGCTCATCGAAGTTAATTTTTTGCTGATTGAATATATCAGAATATTCGCTAGCCACAAAATCTTGCATACTAACGGAGACCTGTGAGAAGGCTGCGTTTATTGGAGTTACGTCGGTCTGGGGAACGCGAACCGTTGCAGTTCCTTTACCAACTTTCGGGAATTTTACGGTGTCTCCCGTCACACCATTTCGGGTTCGTGCAGCACCACGAAGAACAGCAGCACCTTGATAGGCTTGATGTACTTCCGCTTCAAATAGCTGAACGAACGCCGGACTAAGGTTCGTAGACATAATTTATAGCTCCTATTATTGAACCAGTTAAATTTGTCGCCTTGATAGGTTGTCGGGAGTTCCGGCCTCTGGCTTCGTGGATACGTCCACGCCCGTTAGATTTCTCTAAACCAGACAGGCCATAAGGTTATCTGTCACACATAGGATATACTACAAGCTGTAGCTTGTAAATACTTTATACCATACATATTGCGGTTGTACAAAAAAGCCCCCGCCAAAAGGAGTAAGCGGGGGCAGTTAGGCGAAGTATAACGCCACAGGCATTATGCGGGATATCTTTTCTCAAATTCCTTTTCTATTCCGCGAGTGTATGCCATGTCATTCCCGTAACGTGGGTCTGCCATTTTACTCTGCATAGAACGCTTAAAGTCTTCTTCGCTGACTCCGGCATCTGCTACCTCTGCTACCGGGATTTTCGACATATCACCTGTCATAGAACGTACTTTTTGCATAAGACGTTGACCAATAGCAGAGCCACCCCAAATAGAAAGTTCTTTTCGTTCTTCTTCAGAAATTAAGCCTTTTGTCTGTAAACTATCTGCCCATTTAATATTTGAAGCTAGTATAGCGTCAGCGTTTGGCCCTAAAGCTTTGCGTTCAGTTTCTATGTCTAATTCTAACGCCGCCATGTCCTCACCCGCCATAGCTGTTATATTTGTTGCAAGCTCATCAAATGCCGCCTGATTAATGGCATACTTTTGTGACCAGTTTAAAAAAGTTTCTACCATAGGGTCATCAGCTTCATATCCGGCTTCCGTTAACACTTCTGTGTTATATTCTTTCGGTGCTTTGTGCTGACCTTGTGAAAATTTTTTTTCTAACTCGTCATAAGACTTCATCATCTTTTCTAGGTCTGGCCCTTCTTTTTCATCCCAAAATTTTTCTGGTATGAACTCAGGACGCTCAAAAATTTCTTCTTCTGTGGGCTGGTCTTCTACTTCGGCATCTGCACGATGCTCAATAGTTTCACCTTCTTCTACGGCTTTTTCTTCTTCTAAAGCTGTAGCGGCCATCAAGCCATCAGGAGCCGATACTTCCTCGGTTGTTCCTTCGACTTCTTGGTTGTCACTGTCGCTCATTTGCTCTCTTAATCCTCTGTTCAATTTCACGCACTAAACTATTCTGCCCCTCCCGTGCGTATCCAAAAGAAGGGTCTGCGCCGGGTATCCATGCGGGTTGCTCGATAGTTATTGCCCGTAAATTTTCTAATACTTTTTTCCCGGCTTCAGTATCAAAGCATCGTTTGTACTGAATATCTAAATCTCTTTGCGCTGACGTATTAGGTAACTCTAAATGCGTAACGCTTGAGTCTACACCATCCCAACCCGGTGAGTTTATGCTACGAATACGCTCTGCTTGGCTCATTGCATTTGTTCCTGTTCACCTTCAGGCGGCAAGACGCCTTGTTGTTGCGCCGCCATCTGTGCCATCTGCATCATCTCTTCTTGCATCTGCTGACGCTCAAGCGGCGTCGTTCTAAGTTTTGCTGGGATACCTAGCTGGTCAGCTATGTAATCACCTACGGCATCCATTTTAACTAAGGTTTGACCTTGTGGCCCCATCATCTGAGATATCTGCATAAACTGCATAACCTCGTTTAGTTTCTCAGCATTGTTAGCCATAGCTAAAGGTGACACTGGCACGACTTTCACCTGAAGGCCGTTGATTTTTAACGGTAATTCAATCTCACCCATTTCATCCATAAGCTCTAGGGTTCGTCGAACGATTGGAAACATGGTCTCGCTGATGAGCCGCCCGAACGCTGACCCCAAATTCTGCGATAGTTCTTTCATACGTTCAACAATCTCAGTCGCACTTCTGGCGCTCATATTGTCGGGCGGCAAGCTTTCGTCTAGCAATGTTTTCTTAATATTCATTCGTAGGTCATTGCTAACGATTTGTGTTAGGTTGGCGTCGCCCGAACGAGGTAAAGGTTGCAAAGAAGGACCGCGAGGACCCCCGTTCGAGCTAACGCCTATTACCGCCCCGGGAACGATGCTAATTGTCTGGGGATTTAAGACACCATCATCTACAGCGGTAAACACTCCACCAATACTTATACTGGCATTTTTTAGAGTTAATTCAACAACTTTGTTTAATGTCTTAATGTCAGGTAGGGCGTATAGCACGGGGCCACGACCATACCGTTCGTTACTGGCTTTCATATATCGGGAGATAACCCAAGGAAAAGACTTTAGTTCTCTATGTACGAGTTTGAAGTCTTCCTCTGCTGTGATAACACAATAATGAATTTGATTATCTATTGTGTAGGTTGCCTCAATCATTTCAAGGGGTTCTGTTACATCGTCTTCATATTTTTTTATAATATGGTCAGGAATTTCTGCGTCAGGAAATTCTCTCTGAATAACATTAAAAGGACGTTTAAACTTACGATATACCGTATCAACTTGACCGTTTGGCCCCTCATCAAAAGATATATGATAACTGGGAACAGCCGTGTATCTTATAGGCGTTATTTCATCGCCCGGCTGGATTAGCATCACTGCTGTGCCAACAGCTAAGTCTAGCAAAAACTCTCCAATGGCGAGGTCGAAACCAGACTGCGCCATAATACCAAACATTTTTTCAGAGTAAAAATCTAACGCTTGTTGAGCTTCTATTCTTTGTTCTTCAGGTATTTCTAGGCCCGGTTCTAATCTACACCACGGTCTCTGTGGGGGGAACAGGGAGGATTGTATCCGATTAGCAAACCGGGCCGTTGAGTGTATTGCCGTACTGTCAAACACTCTTTTCATTTTATTTTGACCGGGAACGTTGCCCTCGTAGTAACCGTCGTAAAGATTACGCATAGGAAGGGCATACTCGTAGGCTTCTTCATATATAGAACGCCATTGGTCCTTGTGAGTTGCCGCTTTCTTGTAGCGTTTCTTTATTTCTTTAACGTCTAACATTTTATGATTTTTTTCCAAGCGTTGCGTAGGCTATGGCAAAAGCTTGTTTTTTATTTTTGGCTTTACCTTCTTTCATAATTTTATCAGCTTTCTTGCCAACCATTTTATTCATTGCCTTTTTATCAAATGGCTTTTTCATTTCCCCACCTCTTTCTGTGCAACTTTATGAGCTTGAGTGAAAGTTTTGCCATCCCTCATAAGCTTTCGCATCATTCGCATATGACGTTCGCTATGATGCTTTTTATGTTTTTTTAAGGTTTCTTTTTGTCTGTCGGTCAAGTTGCTCATGCCTGCCTATTCCTTCTCGCAAAATTTCTAGCAGCTTCTACACTGCCAAAGCCCCAACGTTTTAATGCTAAAGCCTTTCTTGTTGGCCTACCTTGTTCATCTTTCATTGGCCCCTTCATGCCAGCAAACCTTGCCGCAAATGAAACCCGCCTCGGACTTGTGCCTGTTCTTAGAGGCCGCTTGAGATTAGCACCTTCAGTTCTTTTAAAGTGCCTACGACCCTCGTCATTCAGACCACCTTCAGGATTTTGATGCGCCTCTTTTACCATACTTAGTCGCCATCTTTTTCCTTAGATTCGTCATCTTGCTGTTCATTTTCTTGCTTAATGGCTTCTTGCCTTTTTTTGCCCCGTACATCATGGACCTCCGTGTGTCTTGGGTTGCGAATATATTTCTTCATCAGCCGGACCTAGGGTTACGTCCTAACGTCGTTTGTAGTGGCGTACCCGTTGCCGACCCAGTATCTCGACCCAGCGTACCAGCAGTTACACCTTCAGCCATCAAACCCCTTCTACCACCTCGGACCCTAGACTTGGCTTGTGCTGCCAGTTTTTTCCCGGTTACAATTCGCTCTTGCTCTGCTGCTAACTCCTGTTCCCGTAGATTTTCTTCAATCTTGGGGTCAGGTGGTGGAGCTTTAGGTTTTTTGAATAGACCGCCCATTTAGAATAACCTCGAATAAATTTTATAGTCATTGCCATCAGGACCATATCGCCGCATGGTTCCCTCGTATTCAAAGTAACATCTTTCAGCCCATTTGACTGCACGAACGTTGTGTGAATGAATGGTGAACTGTAGACGTTTTATCTGCATTTGCTTGGCGGCAAGCTCAAAAAACTGCAAAGCAGTACGGTGAAAAGAAATTGTTTTTCGCCCTATGTGCTTGCTAGGAATAAGCCAAGCTTCTGCGCTGCCTTTCCAATATTTGTAAACACCAAACATTGCATAGACCACGCCCTCACCAATCCCGGTGTAGGCAACCCCAGAGTTCGCATAGTGCGTAAGAACAGATAGGTAATCGTCGTGATACCTAGCCAAGTCTTCATCAAAATCGTTGAGGTCGCACATCAGGTAGTGAGCGGGTGACCAATCAACCAGTTTGTGCCGGGGATAGTCCAACGGCATCATCTGGTTGAGTTCAGTTAGCGAATACATCAAAGCTTAATACTTTAGCTTGTGTCGTCGCTACACGACCACGGGTAGGGGCCTTGGTCATAATCCTATGCTCAGAGCCAAGCAAACAATACCCCGCCGCATCCCCAACGTGCGAATGTTCGTTTTTGTTGGGCGTATCTCTAAAGCGTTCTTGCCCGGCTCCAATCGCCACACGCTTGAAGTGATACCCACCAGCCAAAGCCTTGCGTAACCGATTGCACTTACGACTAATCAAAAAACCGGGCTTGCTATCAATCAACCTACCCATAGGTATCGCCAAGGCTTCACGCCGGGTTCTAAACTCGTTGGTTGCCGTAGGTCGGGCCAACAACCCCAAAGTTTTAAGATGGTCAAACGCCGTAGTCTCAAATATCTGGTCACGCTGCATACCAGCCGGGTCACCCCATATCAGAGTTTCGTATCTAGGAAACCTAGACTCCAACTCGCTCTTGAGCATCTCCGCAAACCTATTCAGCCCCATGTCAAACGTAACAAGCTCATGCAGAACGTGCCACCGACCATTACGCATTTTTTGGGCAAAGATAGCCGCCGGGGTTAGCCCAAAGTCCAAGCCTACATGAACAGGCAACTCCGGGTCAGGCTCTATGTCAGCCGCCATCAAACTATCGTTGTACTCAGGCCAGACGGGTCTACCTTCCTGAACAAACGTGTATTTGCCTTGAGCATAGCACTGAATCCAATCAAGGTTTTTACCTCCTAGAAGCTGCTCGTAGTATCCCGTAGGTAGGTTCTTGACGTTCTCAGCCTTGGGGTTTGTCTTCCACCAGCGACCCGCTTGATGAATAAACCCTTGAGCTTCCGGCATTTGGTCAGGCAATTCATCAATGCTAACCTCTAACACACCACCGGGCTGCTTAAAAAAATCCCACGCATACCGACCTCTAGGCTTTTCTTTCTCAGCCAAACGATACCAGTAATGGTCGTCGTCCATAGGGTTAGAGTCCATGATAACTCCGTGCCAAGTAGGTCCACCGTCAGCCTTGGTCGGGAAACGACCAACCCTATGCGTTAATCCATCAATAACCGCTTTCGGTAACTCCCTAGCTTCATTCACCCAAGCTCCCGTCAACTCCAAAGATAACAGCTTCCGCACATCCTTCGGGTCATCCAAAGCCAAGAATATAACCTCACAGTCAATGCCAGCCGCACCATCACGGGGCGGTAACTTGATATGATGAACAATAGGCGGCGAATACTTCACCGGACCCCAAACGTGTTCAGGCATCAACTCCAACCAAGTCTTCAACGTCGTCGTCCTCAACATAGGGTTGGTATTCCGTACAATCGCAAACCTCGTGTACTTAATGCCATCCCTAGGACTAGGCTTCTGCTGAATAGCTCGACGCCAAATCTCAGCACAGCAAGCATAAGACTTACCACTACCCACTGGCCCCATAATCCCCCGGACAAAACCCTTGCTCTTGAAAAACTTCGCTATCGTAGGCGACGAAGAAAAGTCCAGCTTCATGTTGCTAGGTATCTCACTCATCACCTTTACTCCAAGTAATCTCTAACTTTTCACTTGGTTCTCTGCCAAAATTATAAACCTCAACCAAAACGAGAGCTTGCAAACTAGCTTTTAAATATTCACGAGAGGTTTTTGGGTACGTTTTCAATATTTTTTTTATCTCATCCACTGAAATATCTGCTGCAAAATTTTTTGATTTCTTTTTATTCATCCCCATCATCCTTCGGCATAACCATCTCAATGCTCACCACACCCGGCTTATCAATCTCCTTCTCGTTATCCAGTAACCCCGCCGACTTCGCCAGCATCTGACCTATCCTCACCTTATCAATCATCTCAACCTCAACTTGCTCACCGTGCCGAGTAGGGGTCACCTTAATCTTACGAATAGCCCTCAAAGCATTCTCAGGAATATCACCCACATCCTTCAAATCCACACTCGTAGACCCATCCTCACGATGAACAATATCTACAACATCGGTCACCTTCGCAGAATACAAACCCAACAAGTCCATCGCTAACTCGTCACGCTGTTCATAAATAATTTTAGAACCACGCAACCGCTTCGTTATCCCCCGTGTGGCAAACGGCGTAACACGAGGAACTTTCGGCTTACTAGAAGGGGATTTCATCAGGCTTATCCTCTGGGTCCGTATCGTTAGCCGTGTCCTCAGGCTTATCCCAAGTACCCGTAGCTCCTTCCTCTTTAGGCTCTGTCTCAAACAAGTTCATCCAAACCTCACCCTTCTCATTCGGTAAAGGCAAAGAATCTAACTTGATACTTTCCCTCCCATCATCCCAAACAAACTTAACACCAACCTTATGCCAGTACGTCTTACCTTCCTTGCCAGCCCTCGGCTGCTTGATTTCCATTCTCTTAACCATTTACTTCTCCACGTTTTTGTCCAAAATATTTTTGAGTGACCCCCATACTACGTGACAGGGGGCGGGGGGGCATAAGGTGCCTTTTTTTATAACGCATACCCCCCTATGCTTGCGGGTTGTACAAACTGTAACCGAACCTTTACCATTTGTACAATTACCTAAATCGCATCTTGTTTGTCAGATGTTTTATATGCTCCTCTGCTGTCTTGTTCTTCTTGTTGTTCTGCTTTCTGGCTATGAAGTATTGCAACGATACCGGGTGTTGCTTGTTGTTCTTTACCAACCAATCAAGAACGTACCCGGCTTCTCTGCCAAAGCTATCGACAGTGTAGCCAAGACTGTACAGTTCTCTTGCCAACTCCATCTGTCTCATATCGTATACCCAACCCTTCCCATATCTTTTCATTATCTCGTCGCTCATTCGTTCGCATAATCGTCTACAATCTATATCCTTTATCTCTTTATCTATAGTTCTATGTAAGTCTTTATGAACAAGCTGGGCCTTGTGGCTATGCACAAGCTGGGGCTTGTACTTGTCATCATCATCTACAAGCTGGGGCTTGTTTTTATTTGTACGTTTCTTCTGTCCTTTTGGTCCTTTTGTAGCGAGTTCCATAGTCTTCTTGGCCTCCTCTGCTTGTTGCTCTGGTGTAGCTGCATCTGACGGTATTGTGGCGAGTGCTTCGTCTAGTGATACTCTTGGGTCGTAGATAACGCGCCAAGCGGCTCCTTTGCGCCCGTATGCTCTGATGGGAGCTTCTTTGCGTATCTTTTCTATGTATCCCCATTGTACGAGCTTACGCATATGCTGAGAGATAGCTTGCTGCGTACAATTCATGCGACGGGCGAGGGTGCTTTGATTAACCCAAAAGATAGCTGTATGGTAGTTAACGTGACCACAGCAATGAGCTAGGACGACCATTGTCATGGGATACTGGTAGAAGCGTTCGTCTACGATAGCTCTGCCCGGAAGTGCTGAGTATGCTCCGGGTGACTGGTTTTCGCCGTGACCGTCTGGTGCGTCGCGTACCGGGTCTGGTGTGAGTTCTGACTTGAGCATCAGTCTTGTTCTAGCTCCCCTGAACCGTTGCACTCTTCACACTCGACCAGTTGTTCATCTAGGAACCCGCCGTTGACGTAGTCTACGACTGCGACCTCGCCATAGTATTCACCTTCGCCTTTGCAGTAGGGGCAAGTTATAGTTTCACCCATCGTCCACCTCTTACGTTTTTGGCTACGGAGATTGGCATGAGTACCCCGGACGCTTTGGATTCTGGATTGCCCATCTGTACGGTATCTGCGCCCCACGATGTTCTGTAGGTTTCGCACAAGCTCTGAAGTATGGACGTTCTGATAATAAATAGCTCATCACCCACGCCATGAAACCATAAGTCAGGGTTTGGACCCTTTGGGTGTATGCCTGACGGTTGCCCGTGGTCGAACGTTTGCAGTGCCAGCTTTCTTGAGTATTCTGCCAGCTTGTCGTTCTTGACCTCACCTGTTAGGGCCAGTGTGCCGTAGAAGGGAACGTCTATATTCAGGCGTAGGTCGTAGTGATTGTCTTTTGGCTTGAAGACTTCGTACCCTTCGCTTGTCAGGTATTTGCGTACACGACGCTCAAAGTGGTCACCTTCTGCTTTCTTGGCTGCCCAATCTGCGTAACGTGGACGGTGTTCATATGCCGGAGGGTTGGTATTCGGATTGTACATTTTAGACATAGTTTACCCGTACTTTCTGCGATTAGCTTTAAGTTTAAATTCAAAGGTTTCGTCTTCAGGTTTATCCCGGAGTATCTCTTTTGTTTGGAAGCGTGAGCTACACGCCGGGCATGAGTAGAGCCGTAGCATCTTATCTTTGCGCCGTGACTTGTTCAGCACGACGGTTTTTGTGTTGCTACATTCTGGACAGTTCATCACGCACAATTCTATATATTTTGTAAACCATTGGGTTTTGGTTGCACAGTTTGTTGAACCTCTTGATACCGTTAAGGATTGTCGTGTGGTCACGGTTTAACTGGCGACCTATCTCTGGAAAGCCATGACCTGTTAGCTCGTAGGCTAGAGTGTACAACATTTGACGCCAAGGAATGATAACACCTTGCCGGGATTTACCAATTAAAACTTCAGGCTCTATGTTACTATGGCGTGAGATGGCAAGTTGTATTTTTTCGATTGATACAAACTCGGTGAGACTTCTATAATTTTTGTTCCCAAGTGTATCGCTTCCACCAGTTTCTTCTTCAGTCTGTACACTGGGGTTTTGAACCCCTTTACGTCCTCGACCACCGTGCAACCGAGTTGACCCTGTGGCCCTATCTCTTTTATGTCCATGTATTGAAAGTCTGCTAGATACTTGCATATTAGTTTCCCGTTTATTTCGCAGCGAAAAGCTGGCTGCAATCTCAAGTCTTTTATTTCTCCGGCCTCAAGCCTTGGCTTTATTCCAAACCAGTAGTGTTTAGCTTCAGCCATACTATCAAAGGTATAACCGTCTAATTCTACCTTTTTTGCTTTGTACTTTTGCATAAAAATTACCCGTACAAATTAAATGTTACATTTTCCACTTGTACAGATGATATACACATGATATGCGTGTGCATAGGTGAACGATGTATAAACGAAAGGTAATCAAATTATGGAAAGCATAGAAAGCATCAGAGAGCGCAACGAAATAGGTTACGAAGTTAAAGACGAACAGACTTATTGCGAGCAACTTCAAGAAATAGAACACGTTGGTATATCTGATTATACCGACCTTGTTGTTATGACAAAGTCTAAGCGTTGTTTTGTTCAAACGTTTCACGAAAGTGAAATCCAACATTTCTTAAAGTTCCTTATAGCAAGGGGAACAATCAACATCGGTAACATGGGCGGCAAAAATCACCGTGGCTTAGATAGCTGTGAGGATTGGCGTGAACTTCCTTATGATGAAATGAGAGGTGAGTAAAAGGGGCTTCGGCTCCTTTTCGCATAATATATATTTGAAAGGGGATACAATGACATTAGTTCAAACTAGACCTGACCACGGGGTAGAACACACAGGCAAGTACGCTTGTTACGTTCGGGTCAGTACAGATAAGCAAGATGTTAAGAACCAGATGTTCGGTATAAAAGCTTATCTCAATGGCGGTGACCACGCTATCAAGTGGTTCAAAGAAGAGGGCGTAAGTGCCTCAAGCGATTGGCACAGCCGTAAAGAACTGCACAAGTGCTTTGATTATTGCCGTAGAACCGGGGCAACAATGGTTGTGTACTCACTCAGCCGTATGTCTCGACGTACTTGGGAAACAATGCGTTTCTTTGACCAAGAGGTAAGCACTGGCAAAATCAAGCTTGTTGTCGTGGATAATCCAAATATGGACCACAAGACTATTGGCTTGCTTGCCGGGGTCTATGAAATGGAACGGCAAATGATACGGGATAGAACCAAGGCATCCATGAACCGTATTAAAGCTGAGATAAAAGAGAAGGGCAGTTATACTAGCAAGTCGGGTAGGGTCATTACTAAAATGGGTCACCCATCAGTTGCCAATGCAGCCGCAAAGGGTAGGGCAAGTCAAACTGAACTAGCTGACGAGCGAGCGGCAGATGTATGGCCTTTAATAGAAAATATGCTCGACCAAGGCCACAGCTTACGAGCAATCGCACGACAGTTAAACAGAATGGAAGTACCTACACCAACCAAACGTCGCAATCCAGATTTGGGAAAGAATACAGAGTGGTATGCGTCGAGCGTAAACAATTACATTAAGAGAATGAAAGGAGCAAAACAATGAAGTTAGAACCTAATGTGCAATCAATGCAGCAAACTTTGGAAGACCTACAGCGAGTATGGACATATAAAAATTTAGCAGTTGAAATTGCTATATCTGAAGGGTCACGTATGACTGAAAATAAAGCAGAGCGTGACATGAAAAATTATATGCTTTCTTCAGCAAACCGACGTCGTTTTATGATGTATATGGTTAGAGCCTCTTACGAAGGGGAGTCAGTAACTTATAAGGAACTTATTAAGTTACTTCGTATTTCTCGCAACGGTTTAGATACAATGATTCGTGAGTGTATTGATGCAAATTGGATAGTTGTTTCGCAACAAACAGAGAAGAATAAAAAAACTTTCTGTGCAGCCGATGTACTCATAAAAGCATACGAAAATTACGGTAAATGGCTTTACAATCAGTTAGACCAACAAGACATTCGTACAGTTTCTTTATCTATCAAAGAACTGCAACGCTTAATACAACACGCTGAGTGTAAAAAATGATAAGTTACTTGGCAAAAAATGCTCAACAGCTTGGTATTTTATTTATGAACATTCCTGATACATATAAAAGAAGGAGAGTAAACGATGAGTAAACGCACGTTATACCCGGCATACAGTAGAAAGGGTTTTAACTATACTTTGTATAACATCCGTAAGGGTACTATGCGCTTTAAGCGTAGGCTCGACATACCGATGTGGCATATAGACCATCTTACTAAAAGCATCGAAGAACTCTCCGCAGTGGTTGATGAGCTAAGACGAATTAAAAACTCTAACACGCTTAGAAATTCTGATAAATGTCTTTATTCTCAGATGACCATAACAACAGCAAATTTGCGGTTCGCAAGTATGACTCCAGAGGACCCAAGAACAAGGGGTGCAGAAATGGGCGGTTATGAAGGTGGAAATGGCTACCAGAATACCAACGGTTGGAAAGAAATTGCGGCTCGTGAGGACTTATTTGAACGTCCAAATTCAATAGAAAATGACCCCAAAGGGTAGGTTTTACGTTTGTAAGAAACCCTTTTTCAGTTATACACGGGGTGTAAAAGGAGTGAACAATGAATAAAATAAGGGATTATGTGCGGGAAAGTATTAATCGGATTCGCATAATATATATTATCTTAGTGTTAACAGCCCAAACAGGTTTACAGCATAGACAGGTTAGGCTGTACAGTACAGTCTGTATAGAAGCAATACTGTTGATACTGTTAGCATACAGTATGTACTGGATTTTAGTGTTTGGTTGCGCCCTCGATGACCATTGTGCTGCTGCACAGGGGTACTAAATCATGCCAAAATTTTCAAAGACAGGCTACGAAATTGGTAGCTCTGAAGCTGGTGCTATCGTGTTACATAAAACTAGCTTTCAAACTAGGCATGAAGTTCTAAAAAAACACAAACTTGCCCGTGCCGGGGTAGAGACCATAGACGATGTGCGTAATGAACGTGCGCTACGTCGTGGCTTTCACCTTGAGCCAAGCGTTGCAAGTTGGGCTAACGAAGAGATAGAACGCTTGTCAGGCGGTGATGCAATTATGTTTGAGCCTACTGAAGCCTATCGCAAGGAAGGTCTAGGTATTGCCTCTAGCATCGACAGAATAATTGAACTGTCTGAACCCATAACATTAGATAAACACGACGGTGGTCAGGCTACATTTCTAGGCCAAGGCATTGTTGAGATAAAGACTGACTTCTATCACAACGACAAACCTAAACCTGAGTGGATAATACAAGTTATGCATCAGATGTTCTGTGCCGAAATGTCATGGGCTATCATTGCTTGTATGTGTCAGCGTGGAAAGCTGCACCTTTACCCGGTCGAATGGGATGCCATGATGGTTGAAATTATGGCTGACTGTTATGCAGAGTTTTGGAAACTTGTTGATGAAGACGGTGAGTACCCGCCCATAGATGAAGACGACAAACCTTTTTATCACGACATATCAAATCATCTTGAGAAATCAAATCAGGACTTGGCTTTGCTTTGTAGTGATTACCTCAAGTGGGCTGGTGCAGAACGTGCGGCAAAGACTGAGAAGGACAAGCTGAAAGAGGACATTATCCTCTGTCTTGATAGCCTTGATGTTGAGTACGCCAAGATACCGGGCTTCCAAATTAAAGCGGCGTCACAAACCAAGGAAAGAAAAACACAGGTAGGTACGGGAGAGTTCTATGAATCTGTGTCTTTCGCAATAAAGGAGACAAGCAATGAATAGTATTGTAACCACTCGGCAAAGCCTTGTGCCGACTACTATAGATGAAATGAAATTGTTTGCAGCAGAACTGAGCAAATCGATTTTAGTTCCAAAAGATTATCAGGGCAAACCCGCTAACTGTTTTGTTGCAATCCAGTGGGGTTTAGAATGTGGGCTTGCGCCGCTTCAGGCGCTTCAGTCAATAGCGGTAATAAATGGTAAGCCCAGTTTGTACGGTGACGCTTTACTAGCAATGGTGCGTGCTGACAGTCGTTGTCTGGGCGTACACGAAAAACAAGACGGTGGTGTTGCTACTTGTATTATCAAGCGTAAGCACTCTGACGGTAGTGTTGAAGAGATAAAAAGAACCTTCTCAATGAAGCAAGCACAGCAAGCCGGGCTATCAAATAGACCTACATGGCAAGCTTATCCGGAGAGAATGTTACAGCACCGGGCCAGAGGCAACGCTATCCGTGATGCTTTTCCTGACGTCATTCACGGCCTTATCTCTGCTGAAGAGGCACAAGACTATGATGAGCCAAAAGATGTAACACCACCTCAAGAAGCTGTGGCTCCACCAACAATAGAAACTTTGACGCAATCAAAGATTGAGGAAGCTGAACTTGCTCCAGAAAAAAAAGAAGGGCCAAGTATTTTTGACCAGTATCTAGAAAATGTCGTGCCGGAGAAACGGGAGCCTATAGTTGCAGAAAGCTTTACGCTTTTTGTTCCAAACAAACAATCAACGATATATCAGGACCCACTTAATTACATGGATTCTTATAATGATTTGCTATTGAAAGTTGTTAAGGCTTCAAAGCTTACTCCGGCAGAAAAACGTACCAAAATGAAAGCACTTGAGCAAGCCAATTTAGAAACATTTGAAATAATTCCTGAAGACATGGCTAAAGAACTTAAAGAGAAACGCATTTCATATAACAGAGGATTGAGCATTGAGGAGCAAAACAATGAAAAGTGATAAGTTTGGAATGACCCCAAAGCAGAAACAGGTTTACGACTTTTTGATTGCGTATCAAAAAACCTACGGTGTTTATCCGTCTACTGCTGAGATAGCGGCGGGTGAAATAGATGGCAGAGAAATACTGCCCAAGCGTCACAAGTCTGCTTGCTGGGCCATAATGACCCGGCTGAAGCAACGGGGTTACATTGAGGTGTTACCTTACACAGAGCGAGGGCTGCGAGTTTTATGACAGTAAGTCTTTGTCAGCTTTTCTCGCACCACCCTTACCACTAACAAAAGATTTAACCCGGCCCATCGCCCAACTGTGTGCGCTCTGGCCGGGTCTACTACCACTAGAGTAAAATGCACCCAAGCCACGACGATACACTTTATTTAGAGTAGACTTTGAAAACCTACTTGCTCCGGGAATACTATCAAATTTAGCCATCAGGTTTTACTCCTTTGCTTTGAAATTCTATCCATCATTGCAGGGGTTAGTTTGCCCATTAGATACAAACGTCTTGTCCTCTTGATTTCGTTTCTAGTTTTGTCTGGGTTCTTGGAGCCACTAACATACTTTTTTGGCAAGCCAGACTTCTTGTCCTTGGCGACCTTATCAAACTTACGCATTAGCCATCTCCATCGATGCTTTCAAAGTTTCTTGATTGCGCCGAGTCCAACCCTTACCAAATGTGTCAAAGTGTGGAAGCCGTTCATAAAACTTCTGACGCTGTTCGTACAAGTACTGAATCATCTTTGCCGGGTCATTCTCTGCTACAAGTGCAAGGGTTTTCGGTCCTATAGCCCCATCTTGTTTTGCAGAGATATACTTCTGAATGACCTTGGCTGGCCTACCTGTGCCAGAGTTTACTGCCCAATCAAAAGCTGCAAAATCTAGCCCTGACGGTAAGTCATCACCTCTTATTCTATCCCAGTAGTTTGTCTTGTAGATAGGAGCTACATCTTTTACTGTAAGCTCTTTCATTTCTCCATCCATGACCTGACGATTCACCCATTGCTCGTATACTGCACGGGTTACCCCAAGGTTTGTTTCACCGCCGGGGTCTTCAGGGTGATTTACGTATCCACCTTCATGGTGCAATAACATTTTTAATGATTGTTCAAAATTTTGTTTCATTATTTTGTATCCGTTTTCTTAAGTTTGTCGTAAGAACGCATTGACCCAATGCCCAACATTCCTAAGAGCAATGGCATCATTACAGATGTATCTGCTTGGGGTATGGAAATACCAAACCCGGCACAAATGGGAGCGATTAGAAAATTGATAGCCAAGCCCAACACGCAGACGTAACCCGCAAGGGGTCGCCACGAGCTTTGAAACCAGTTGCCTTTAGCGTCTAGTTTCAAAATTTCTATCTGTTGAAGTGCAATTTCTTGAGCGTGCTTTTCGCCCATTGTAGCAATCTCATGTGCTAGCTTTGCAGCTTGGTCTTTGTCTTTTATAACCTTTCCAAGTAGGCCACTAACAGGTTCTATTAATTTATCTATCATTGATTTTTCTCCCGTATTGCGTTGACGCCCATGTAGCCCACGACTGTGCCGGAAGCTGCCACAACGTAAACGCTTGCAATGTCTGTGATTAGGCTTGCGGCTGTGTCAAAACCCAACACTGAAGCCAGTAGAATTATAAAAGGGTAGAGGACTAAACCAACGGCTGACATGGTTACAAGCTTACGCTCCAGATTGCGCTTGGCATCAGCGTCTTGAATAGTCAGGCGTTTGTTTAGCACATCAAGTTTGGCAAACTCATCTTTATCAAGTGTGCCATTTTGGTCTGTGTCTAGTTTCTCAAAATCATTCATTGCTCATTACCTTTAGTGCTACTCGTTTGTCGGTGGTTTGCAGAACCACCTTTCCGTCTTTGTAAATCACCCATCGTTTCCATTTGACCTCAATCAATTCCATCCAGTTTTATGCACTCAATAATCATGTCGTTAGATGTGACTAAAATTTTGGCTTTATCTCGTTCTACCAAACACGTTTTTTTGTCAGGGTAGGTGTCCAAATAATAATACTGTAAGTGGTCTGACCTGACGAAATGAAACCAAACTAAAGCGTAAGCTAAGTGATGTATTGCTGCTATTACCACGGCACATAATCCCGCACATCAAGCCAGCCCATATAATGAAGGTATCCAGTAGCCCCAACAAACGTGAATATGAGAAGCACAACTATCCCCGCTACGGTGATGGCTATCTCTTGCCTTTGTATAGCCTCACGCCTCGCCTGAGCCTCTGCCTCGCGCTTCTCTTGTAAAACCTCTCGTCTTATTTTGAGAAGCGTCTGCCAATGACTAGGCCCCAACGACTCGCATATAAATTTTTTAAGTTCCTCTTCGGCTTCAGCAGCTTGTCTGAGTTTGGCAAACCTCTCCATTGCAATGGCGTTTACATTTTTACCGCTTGCGCCTTTTTTCTGTAGCTTTTTTTTTGCTGCATCTGTTGCGTCAAAGAAATTACCTATCTCCTTAGACAGAGATGAAAGAGATTTTCCGGCCTGAATTGCGCCCTTGACAGTTCCAAGAATAATTAAGGGGTCCATGCTATCTACCGTCGGACAGTGTGGGGCGTCTTGCTAAAAATTCTAATGTGTTTTCGAGCGTCTTTACTCTAGCTTGCAATTTGACGATTTGGTTAAACTGTAGAATAAATCCTTCTTGGGTTTCATATACCTCTTCGAACTCGTCGTATATTTCATCAATCGTTTCGCCACCGTCCTCTTCAACCTCAACGATGTAGTCTATAATCTCATCTATTCTCTCAGCATTTTCCGCTACATCCCGAATGAGATTAGTTCTATCCGTGGCATTGTTCTCAATGGTCAGTGTGTTAACCTGTTCTGTCAGGCTTTCAATTACAGACGCTTGAGAAGAAGCATACCAAATACCGCCGCCCACAGTAGATACAATCGCCACCACCGCCGAAGCAGCAACAGCTATATTTACCTTGGGCAGTTCCATCAACTTTTCTTCTTAGGACGCCCAGCTTTTTTCTTTGGAAGCTGTACTTGCCAAGCTTCATTAACGTCAGGCGTAGAGGGGTCATCCGCTTTTAACGTGCCGTCAGCGTTCCTAGCCCTCTTGGGTTTAGGTGCGGCGTCCGGGCGCAGATGGGGATTCAAATCATATATATGTGGCATAGGTTACATTCTCCTTTTGTACATTAATCCGCTTCGGCTATCTCGTTACCGTCTTCTTTTGCCCACTCAAGGATGGCTGCATAGTGGCGATTGTTTGGATCTAATGGTACATTCATTTCAACCTCATCAATGGTTGCTTGAATACTTTTATGACCATCACCTAAAACAAGATATTTCGCCGATTCAATATTCATATCTATAACTCCGCATCACATTTCAAAGTTAGTGCTGCTGCAAGATAGATGTCTAAAACAGCGGCATTTGCCTTTTGGGTCATTAAACTCCAGTGTTCATCTCTAGCAACAATAGTATTTATGTGTGCTGTACTGCCCCATGTTCCTTCATTGGAACAAGAATATGAAACTGTAGGAGTAGCCCTCATTATTGCATCATGTTTTAATGGTTTATAATTCCAAGCATTGTTGGCATAAGAACTACCAACACCTATTCCACTCCAAATCGTTTGATCATAATACCTTTTTGCTTTGGCTAGAGTGACTGAGTACGGTTCATGCTCGAAGTCCGTAACTCTTTTAGCTTCCATTTGTATTCCTGTTATGAAGAAGGTTCTTGATGTACTGTCGAAAAAAGAAGTTTGATTATCACCTACTCTTTGGTTGGTAGTAGTGTGCCAAACATTATCTGTATGTGTTCCCCCAGTATAATTTGAACCAGCATGAAGCCAAAAGTCTAAGTTCAAACTTCTAGCATTATCATCATCAAAAGCACCAGTTGTATCTCCATCAAAAGTAAGAATAACTCTAGTCCAATCAGTAGTAACAGAAAACTCTTGGCTGTTATGTCTAGTGTTATCTGCATCATCTAATTCGCAAGTATAGGTAGCACTTGCATTACCCTTAACATAAAAAGAAACAACTATTTTTTCAGCACTAGACGTACCTTTTTTAAATTGCTGTAAGTCCTGTCCTTCGAAAGATTGTCTAAGAATAAAATACTCAGTTGCAGCTATAGATGTATCAGCAGTAGTACATTCTAATTTTAAACAGTTAGCAAAACCAGCAGGGCCGTCAGCAGTTTGAGTCATTGTGGCTCGACCACTAGTTGATGGAACTATTTTAAATCTGTCTAATGTTGGATATGCAAAGCCTGAACCTACACCAGTAGCTGACGTTGCCCTCTGTGCCACGTTCATTGCGCCATTTATTACAACATTAGACCCAACGGTATCGAGCCTAGTAGCTGAAGAACCAAGGTCTGCTATGTCTCTTGCTAAACTCATTGTCTACCTCACGATGGCTTTGTAGGCCAAGTTACATCATCTAATCCAGTGACCTCATCTTGCGCTGGAACGTCACGCAAGTTTTGTCTGTATGTTTTCCAAGCATCAGACATGGTAACGTCAGAGTTAGCCATCCAATCTGTCTCAGCCAACCGTCTGTCACGCTCCGCTCGAAGGTCAGCCATTGGCTTGGCATTGACCAGCTCAGTTTTCTTAGCTGACACAGCCGACCAAGTTGTGCCAAAATCACTAGGATTACTGCTTTCTATTGCAGTGCCATTGTCATCTGAGCCTGTTACCTTTCGGAACATTTCATTGAACTCTGCTTCTGTTGTTGGTTCACCACGAAGAACCCACTCCGTAATACCCAACTCGTTTAGTGCTGTTGCTATGTCTGTCATGTTTCCTATCCTATTCAACCTAAAAAAGTAAAAGATGCTATAGTATATCTATTATCTGCGTTACCACCTGTTCCCAAAAATCCCCTAGCTGCACCTACACTATTTTTATAAGATAATTGGTCATTTGCAGATGCTACTATTATACCAGTTCCGCTAATACCTCTATTGTTTGATTGGTATATTCTTTGCACTCTTGTACTGCCATTAAATAAAGAAACATCTAAATTAGTTTCGCTTGATTCTGCCAAGCCAAAAAACGTACACAAATAAATACCAGAGAGAGGACAAGTAAATATAGAAGTGCTTGTATTGAAAGCAGTATTGCCACCGCCTTGTGAAAACTGAACATTGTTAAAAGGTACAACTGCGTTATTTGCAGTGTTAACATAACCACTTGTACTTATGTCTACTGTCACAGAAGGTTTTTGTGGTTGTGAGAGCCTACCACTACTATCTATAGTCAACGCAGAAGTACCAGCAGTATTCTGTATTGCATCTACTTTTAATACTGAACTCATTGGGCTATCTCCTGAACAAGTATTGTTGAGGTGTAATAAGTACCGCCACTAATAATAATTCCTGTTGTATTAGCATACTTAACACATTCTAATTTTATTGTTTTTGCGTTAGTATTAGATGCGGCAATTTTTATTGTTTTATTTACTCTATTGTGTGCATTCATACCCGCACTAAGACCATTACCCTCAAAATATATTTCATAAGCCTGACCGTTATAATCTGGTGTAGAGCCATCAATATTAAATCGAACTATACCACCAGCATAAGAATAACTACTACCACTATACACATTGTATGAAACAGAAGAGTGCAGCATTAAATCACTTGTTGCAAATTTAGGTGTAAAAGAAAAGCTGCTTCCAGTTACATCTGCAAAAGAAGATGAAGTATTAGTTGTTGCGGTAGTCCAGCTATGTACTTGAGTTTGAATAATATGACCAGCAGCATGAACCACTGAACCTGTAGCTGGCTGGAGAGTATCGACCTTGAGTATGCTCATCCTGCTATCTCCTGCAAAGTAAAACTGTTTCCGTTTTGGTCATTGGTATAACCAGCCGAACTAAAACTACTCCACCCAGCACGAGTTTCGGCACCTCCACTTGCCATAAAGTAAATACTATAAGTTATTGCTGAAGTTGTTGCAGGGCTGTCTAAAGCCTCACCGCTTATCGTACCCCAATGTTGAGGATTACCCATATGTGCTTCTGCTCCAGTATAATAACCACCATTATGACTAGTATAAATTCTATAGTAACTATACTGACCAGCACTAGTAAGACCTGTTGATATTGAAAACCTACCTAAAATTTTACTAGACGTACTTGTTGGAGTAATTGTTAAGTCATACCCAGTAGTTACAAAACTTCCTGAAGTGGTTGTTGCTCTTGGTATAAAATCAGCAGTGGTTGCTGAAACTGTTTGAATAACATGACCAGCCGCATAAAGTGTATGACCACTACCGACAAGAAGTTTATTTGCATTAGCCCCACTTGTAGGAGCTTGCAGTGTTTGTACCGTTAGTGTTCCCATCTATACCACCGTTAAGTTTCCAGAGACAGTCAGGGTAACACCACTAGCTACTGTAAGTGGGCCAGTGCAAGAGGCGTTTTCTGTACTATCTATTGTTGTGTCTGTGTCTAGTTGTTGTTCGTGAACTCTGAATATGTCACCAGCACCAGCAGCCGCGCCGACTGTGCCTCGCTCACCCTTGTATCTACCGCCACCACTAGCTGTTGCTAAATCTTCAGCAGTGAAAATAGTAACTTCTAAAACGTCATTGAGTGCAGCCCCTGTGGTAAGCACAACATCAGAACCGTTAGTAGCTGCATAATCAACACCATCTAAAAGTTTAACACCGTTAAGAAACACATCTACAAACCCAGCAGTATAGCCAATCGTAGGAAACGAGGTTTGATTAGCTGTAGCTGTAAATTGTTGTCTTGTTTGGGTAGCCTGTGGAACAGGTATATTGCCTACATATCCAGCCATTATTCTGCCTCCAGTGCCGTTAGCCTAGCCTCAATGCTAGTCAGTCTTTGTTCTGTTGCTGCACCAATAAACGCTAGTAACTCTGGGTATCTAACGCCCATTCTTGTTCGCTCTGTTGCGCCTTCTGGTGCTTCATCTTTTGTGTCATAAACATCTGTGCGTGTGTATGCGTCTTGTGCCTCTACTGCTTCAACAGCCTCACTGACAAGATTGCCATCGTCATCATATACTGCGTCTTTAGCCTCAACAGCCTCGACAGCCGCAACTTCAACATCTTTTTGCCACCAAGTATCAGAACACCAGAAAGCATACTTGCTTGCATCTAGCCCTGCGTCTGACATTGCTGTTTGTACTTGCTGTGCAACCACACCAGTATGTGTTCGAGCATCATCACCTTTAGCTGCTACTTTGTCTTTCCATTTAAAGGTCTTGAATAGTTTGCTGATAGCTGTTGCGGCAGTAATCTCTGCGCTTGTTAATGATGCAATGTCTTGCTTTTCGTTTTCATCAGATGTTTGTATTGTGCCGTTGGTTGCAAAGATGTCATCGTAACGATTAGAACTTGAACCTAAATCAACAATGTTATCATTAGCAGTTGCCTGTGTTGTAGGTAAAATTTGATTTGTTGCAAAA
>Ga0209433_10000055_pt1 | contig 33097 bp, 33 predicted proteins | sample METZYME_5_50m_FD_187552 | JGI IMG/M metagenome (GOLD analysis project Ga0209433, IMG submission 187552) | Marine microbial communities from oxygen minimum zone in mesopelagic equatorial Pacific - METZYME_5_50m (SPAdes) (version 2) | ecosystem: Environmental > Aquatic > Marine > Oceanic | place...
TTTATCGCTAAATCTTGCGTCTCAGCTGCCGAATTTATAATCTGCAAGCCATCTCGGAGCCATTGCACAACTGCGCCCGCTATAAAAATAGATCCTTCAAGTGCGTAAGTTGGTTTCCCATCAAACTGATAGGCAATAGTAGTAAGTAACTTATTTTTGGACCTTACTATGCTGCTTCCTGTGTTCAACAAAGCAAAACATCCAGTACCGTAAGTTGATTTCATCATGCCTGGCTTGAAACAAGCCTGTCCAATTGTTGCTGCATGTTGGTCACCCGCCACTCCCTTTATTGGAATATTGTGGCCCAGTATTTTCTCGTCACATACTCCAAAGTCATCAGAGCAATTTCGTACCTCTGGTAAAATCGACATAGGTATATCCAACAGTTCACAAATCTCCTGCGACCACTCCCCTTCACTAATATCATAGAGCATTGTTCGAGAAGCATTTGTCGCGTCTGTAGCATGAGTTACACCATTAGTAAGGTGCCAAATCAGGTAGGTATCAACAGTCCCAAATAAAAGTTCACCAGCCTCGGCCTTGGCCCTTGCTCCCTCGACATTATCTAGCAACCATTTTAGCTTCGTTGATGAAAAATATGGATCCAGTAATAGTCCAGTAATGCGAGTTACTAACTTTTCTGCTCCAGAAATTCTTAACTCATCACAAAATTTAGACGTTCGGCGATCTTGCCAGACAATTGCATTATAAATAGGTTTGCCTGTGACCTTATCCCAGAGCAAAGTAGTTTCGCGTTGATTTGTAATGCCTAACGCAAGGATCTCGTTCGCTTCAATTTTCGCATCATTAAGTGCTTTTTTACAGGTTGAGATTACTGTATTCAAAAGATCATGCGGATTGTGTTCAACCCATCCACTATTTGGAAAGTGTTGCTCAAATTCTTCCTGACCTTGCCCCACAATTGCAAATTGCTCATTGAAGACTATCGAACGAGTGGACGTTGTCCCCTGATCAATTGCGATAATATATCCCATTTCAAACCCAACCTTATTAAAATTTATGGATGAGTTTTAATTACAATTTTTTTCGATGCAAGAAGTGCTATGCATTTGATGATCTAATTAGGCAACAGTTTGCTTAATTCACATAAATAGTTACTTTTAAAAATAAGTTGCGTTGATTAGTGATTTTTCTAGCAAGGTATTCAGATGACAATAAGACGCCTAAAAAGCCTTATCACCATAATAGAGACAGGCTCTTTTTCACAAGCTGCAGAAAAAGCACATATTTCTCAATCTGCTATAAGCCAGCAAATGCGCCAGCTCGAAAGTGATTTAGGTCTCCAACTATTCGACCGAAGCAGTCGAATACCCAAATTATCAAAGTTAGCTATAGACCTACTACCTGCCATTCAAAATGCTGTCGATGCATATGATGATTTTATAAATTTGGCTACCGATGAAAATAGTATAAAGGGAGCCTTAAGCCTCGGTTCTGTTCCATCCGAACTAACCGCTTTAGTTCCCAAGGCCCTTACTGAGTTGAGAAGCAAACTACCTGGATTAAAACTAAGAGTAGTACCTGCTCTTTCAGCCGAGTTGTGCGACTCAGTTTACAAAGGGCAAATAGATGCAGCGGTTATGAGTAGACCATCAGAACTTCAAAAAGGACTGTCTTGGTTCACTATAGGCTTCGAGCCACTCGCGTTAGCGATCAGTGGCAATGATAAACGAACTGATATCCGACAGATACTTACTGAGACCCAATATTTAAAATTACCCTCAAGCGCTTGGATAAATAAACCGATTAAGGAAATTTTTACTCAATTGGACGTTAAGCCCACAACAAGCATAGAGTTAGATAGTTTGGCATCCGTCGCATCGATGGTAAGTCATGGGCTAGGTGTTTCAATTCTACCGATCCCAATTGCAACAAACGAGATTTTGGCGAAACTTAAATTCATTCCAATTGATAAGCCAAAATACAAACGCGAAATAGGTATTCTATATAAAAACAATTCAAGAAACTATTCGCTCATCGAAACGTTTGCAAAGAGTTTTAACACCGTCATCATCAGTTAAATAGTTTTGTTTTATGACTTAAGAAAAACTTAAGTGTCAGATTAAATTTTTTAATTGGCAATTATTTTAAAAATTGATGATGTTAATACAAACTAATTTAGAAAGCTATGGAATGTCGATTACCCAAAATATGCTAAATGCGATGGTAAAAAATAAGATAGAATTTGTTACAACTGTTCCGTGTAAACAACTGTCTGGCATTATTGAATTGTTAGAAAAAGACGAGAGAATACTTCATGTACCATCAAATAAAGAAGATGAAGGGATGGGGCTGTGTGCAGGTGCTTACATGGGTGGAAAGCGTCCATGCATTATTATGCAGAACACCGCAATTGGTGTTACCATTAATACATTGGTGACTTTAATTCAGTACTACCGTATGCCGCTTCCTATCTTAATAAGTTATCGAGGCGAAGTTGGGGAAAAAGTCCAATGCCAGGTTGAAATGGCAGTTCATACTAAAGCTCTTCTGGAACAGCTTAAGATCCCCACCTACCATTTTCATGAACCTAAAGACGCAAATGAACTTGATGGTATTTTAAATCACACGTTTATGGCAAAAAAACCTGTTGCCATTTTAACCGATGCAAACTTCTGGAGTTCAATATCATGATTAGGGCAGATATTTTAAAAGAGATTATCCCTATTATTTCTGATAAATTAGTTGTCAGTAATATAGGACTACCATCGCAAGAACTTCACATGCTTGATGACCAGCCAACAAATTTTTATATGCTTGGCACAATGGGATTAGCTTCTTCAATTGGTTTAGGACTCGCTTTAAGCCAAAAAGAAACAGTAATCGCAATTGATGGAGATGGCTCTGTTCTGACCAATTTTGGAACACTGCCGACGATTGCTAACAATGTAGCGAATAATTTCATATTGCTGATTATTGATAACGGAAGTTACGGTTCTACCGGCGATCAACCAACTTACACAGGCGGTAAAACCTCTCTTGCTAAAGTCGCAGAAGCCTGTGGCTGTGAAAATGTTGTCGAATGCCAGGCATCGCAAACAAAGGAAATACTAGAAGCGGCAATCCAAGAAAAAAAAATGACAATAATTGTGTCAAAATGTCAAAGTGGTAATATTCCTGTACCGGTTATTGATATAGATCCAGCTGTTATACGATATCGCTTCATGGAAGAAATTAAAGCCAGGAACTAGATTTGCTTAATCCTTTTACTAAAGTTGATATTAGTTTTGATGATTTTCGACAGTCTGCTAAAAAGCGTCTACCAAAATTGTTGTTTGAGTACATTGATGGTGCAGCCTCTGATGGTAGTGGAGAAGCAGATAATAGAAAGATAATTAGACAATTAAGGCTCAACACAAAAGCGTTGATTAATGTTGAAAAACGAAGTTTGAACCACAAAGTCTTCCGTATACCCACAAAATTGCCAATTGGCATAGCTCCAATGGGTATGGTCCAAATGGCTGGAGTAGGAGCAGACGAGGCATTTGCAAAATGCGCCGCCAAATATGAAATTCCAGTTGGTGTATCAACTGCTTCTTCTATGTCTTTGGAAAAGTACGCAGAATATTCGAACGGATACGCCTGGTTTCAGCTCTATTACATGGCAGACAAAACAGAACTTAAAACACTTCTAAATAGGATAGTTACGGCTGGGTATAAGACTCTAATTTTTACCGTAGATGTCCCAGAAATCGGTTTTAGACCGAACGAAATACGAAACGGTCTAAAGATACCCTTTAAATTTGGACCAAAGCAAATTGTCGATTTTGCTATGCATCCCGCCTGGTCAATAAAGACACTAATAAACGGTCCTCCAAAATTTGGAAATTTTAAAGATACAAATAGCTTCAACCGTGATGCCTCTCGAGCTGGCGCGGATTGGGAGTTCTTAAGGTATCTTAGGGATCGCTGGCCGAATAAATTAGTTATAAAAGGCGTATTGAACACTGAAGATGCAATAAACATGCGAGGCATGGGTGTTGATGGAATATATGTCTCAAGCCACGGAGGCCGACAATTAGCCTCTGCTCCGCACCCAATTGAAATGTTACCAAAAATTAGGAAAGCGTTAGGGGATGATGTACATATTTTTTATGATTCAGGACTGAGGAATGGAGAAGATTTGGTTAAAGCATATGCACTGGGAGCAAATTTTGTTTTTATGGGCAGGCCATGGTCTCTTGCGTACGCAGCAAACAATCAACATGGTATCAAAAATTATATCGATTATCTCTGCAAAGAGACATCAGTTGCAATGGCCATGATTGGACGAAGGAAAATTGAAGAAATTTGTTTTGATGATATTTATTTTACCTTGAAACAAACGAAATCAAATCATTAAAATAACGTCAAAGACCCGTTTCGATAATTGCTTTTGCAAACGCAGGGACTGTTTTATAATTAAGCCCAGCAACATTAAAACGACTATCAGATACCATGTAGATCCCAAATTCTTTACGCATTTTTTCCACTTGTGAGGGTGTAGCGCCTAGACGCGAAAACATTCCTTTGTGTGAAGCGATGAAACTGAAACGATCAGATCCAGAAATCTTCTGTAGCTCATTAGAAAGCTGAATTCTTAAATTCAGTAGGGAATTACGAATATCCTCTAACTCAGACATCCAATCAGAACGCAGGTCAGTATCATTTAAAACTATTGAAACAAGCCTTGAGCCGTGATCAGGGGGAAAAGAATAATTCTGGCGGTTTAAAAATGCCAACATACTTTGGTTTATTTTGCGTCTAGAACTATCTTGAGAGACAAGCATTAATAGCCCTGCCCGTTCTCTATAAATTCCAAAATTCTTTGAACAGCTTGACGCTATCACAGTTTCGGGCACCGACTCGACAATCAACCGTGTGGCATATGCGTCGTCGTCCAGTCCATCACCAAAGCCTTGATAAGCTAAATCAATCATAGGAGTCGCACCACTCTTTTTTAACAAATCAATGATTATCTGCCATTGCTGCTTATTCAAATTGGCGCCAGTTGGGTTATGGCAGCAACCATGTAGCAAAATAACATCACCAGCCTGAGCGCGAGACAAATCAGCTACCATTGAATCAAAGTCAACGCCCCGAGTCTCATTGTCAAAATATCGATAGGTTTCACATGGAATATTTAAGTATTGTAGTATAGAAATGTGATTAGGCCATGTTGGATCTGATACAAAAACTCGTACGTTAGGGTTAGCGATTTTAAATAGTTCAAATCCCTGTCTAACAGCACCGGTTCCTCCAGGAGTTGCTGCTGATGCTATAAGATTTTTTGGTATTTTACTTCCGAGAACTAATGAAACTATAGCGTCTGAGAAAGCTGGATCCCCTACCAAACCAACGTATGATTTACTATTTTCGGTCTCCCACCATTTCTTTTCAGCTGCTTTAATAGACCTCATTATTGGAGTGTTACCAGTTGAGTCTTTGTAAACACCTACACCAAGATCAAGCTTTTGCTCCCTTGGGTCATCTTTAAATGCTGTCATTAAAGCGAGTATCTTATCAGGCGGCTGTTCCCGGATGTTCTTAAAAATCATTTTTGGTCTCCAGTCGATACAGGAAGTGTGGGTGACATGCCCCATTCTGTCCAGCTTCCATCATACAAAGAGTGGTCCGTTTTACCTATAAGTTCCAATCCAAGATTTAGAACTGCAGCTGTTACACCAGATCCGCAGGTTGTAATTACTGGCTTCGATATATCAACTCCAGCAAAATCAAACATTTGTTTCAATTCCGATTTGCTTTTAAAAGTTTGATTATCATTCAACAGCGATTTAAAAAATACATTTTTTGAATTCGGAATATGCCCTTTTCGCAATCCCTCTCTTGGCTCATTTTCTTCGCCTTTAAATCGACCTGGTGACCTTGCATCAATAATCTCATAATCACCCAGCTTGGATGCCGCTGCTACTTGGGTTACGTCCTTTAAATAAGAAAGCACTTGATCCACCATCATATGGCGATCACGTATAACGGGTAGTTCATCATTTACTGGAAAACCATCAGAAATCCACTTAGGCAACCCACCATCAAGAACAGCGACATCTTCATGCCCCATCATCTTGAAAAGCCACCAAACTCTAGCAGCAGAAAACATACCTAAACCGTCATAAATAACCACTTGATGACCGTCTCCAACACCCAATTTACGTACTTTCGACATAAATTTTTCCACAGGTGGCACCGTGTGGGGAAGGTCCGACCTGTGGTCTGAAATATCGTCAATATCAAAAAACCGGGCGTTAGGGATATGCTTTTTTTCATACTCCTCAATTGGGTTTCGATACATATTCGGGAGATACCATGACGCGTCAAGGACACGTATGTGAGAGCTGTCTAGTCTTTTAGCCAACCAATCAGTCGAAACAAGGCTCCCAGCACGCTCAGTTATCATCGTATAACTCCATAAGCTTCAAAAGATTTCTAGGTAAGCCATTTAAAAACTTTAGAGACTATTATTTGAAAACTTCCAATTGGACAAGACTTCTCATTAGTCTCCCTGCCTCAGTAAACGTTGTTTTTGTCTTCCCCAGTCACGTTTTGCTTGATCTGATCTCTTATCATAATTTTTTTTACCTTTAGCCACACCTATTTTTAGTTTTGCGATGCCTCTATGATTGAAATACAAAACTAGCGGGACCAAAGTCATTCCTTTTCTTTGAGTTTCTGACCACAGCTTACCAAGCTCGCGCTTCGTCACCAAAAGTTTTCTTCGACGCCTCTCCTCATGACCCCAGGTTTTTGCCTGATCGTAGGGTGCAATATATGAGTTAATTAACCAAAGTTCACCATTTTCAACCTCTGCATAACACTCACCAATATTTGCAGATTTTTGTCTTAGTGATTTTACTTCTGAACCAACTAATGAGAGACCACATTCGATCTCGTCTTCAATCGAATAATCGTAACGAGCGCGTCGATTTTCAGCTATAATTTTATAATTTGGATCAGTTCTATTTTTGTTCATAGCACTCGATGGTTACACATAACTAAGTAAAATTGTCCAGTAGTTTTGCTGAAACTATAGACAAACTGAAAAGACAGACTAACAATGACTTTGTATTAAATTTGCAGGTGGGCGAAAAAGATGAAAGATGATAATTTTCTCAAGGCGAATAATGCCAAACACCTTTGGCATCCAATGGGTCATCCAAAAGATTCATTAGAAGCGCCCCCAAGAATAATTACTCAAGCCGAAGGGGCAAAAATAACAGATATTGACGGTCATCAAACCGTAGATGCTGTAGGTGGGCTTTGGTGCGTAAATCTAGGATACTCTAATGATAGGATTAAAGAGGCAATAACAAAGCAACTTTACGACCTTCCATACTACTCATCTTTTGCAGGTACTACCAATCCTATGGCAATTGAAGCATCATACATGGTGCGAAATTTATTTGCCGAAGACGGAATGAGCCGCGTATTTTTTACATCAGGCGGGTCTGATTCGGTTGACACATGTCTCCGACTAGCTCGCCAATATCACCGAATAAAAGGTGAACCAACTAGAACAAAATTTATTTCGTTAAAAAAAGGTTATCATGGAACTCATTTCGGCGGTGCATCGGTCAATGGAAATAATCGGTTTCGAATAAACTATGAGCCATTATTGCCAGGCTGTTTTCATCTTCCTAGCCCATACACGTATAGAAATCCTTTTAATGAGACTGACTCCTGGAAACTCGCCCATCATATTGCTGCTGCATTCGAAGATGAAATAGCGTTTCAAGGTGCAAATAGTATTGCTGCTTTTATAATGGAGCCCATACAAGGCGCAGGAGGCGTAATAATTCCGGACCCAATCTTTATGACCCTTATGCGGGAAATATGTGATAAACATGGAATCCTCTTAATATCTGATGAAGTTATAACCGGATTTGGGCGGACTGGCGACTGGTCGGGAGCACGCCATTGGGGCGTTAAACCTGACATGATGAGCACTGCTAAAGGTATTACCTCTGGATATTATCCAGTTGGAGCAGCTTTGATGTCCGACAAAGTTGCCGAAGTATTTGAAAATGACAAAACTGGTGATGCTGCAATTTTTCATGGCTATACATACTCTGCTCACCCCGTAGGAGCAGCAGCCGTGGTAGCATGCATAACTGAAACTGAACGACTGGATACCAAAATCAATGCACAGGTGCGGGGGACACAATTATATAATGGTGTCATAGATTTAGCTAAGAAACACAATATAGTTGGAGACGTGCGAGGCGGTCATGGCCTAATGCTTGGGATTGAGCTCGTTTCTGATCAGACAAAAAAAACACCTTTAGATAACGATCATATGAAAAAGATTCATCAGAAAACCTACGAGTTCGGGGCTATGGTCAGACTAGGGTTGAACAATATTTTAATGTCCCCGCCACTAACGATATCTGAGGGAGAAGTAAGTCAAATTTTGGGTGCATTAGATGAAGGTTTAACTGCTATTTAATAACAATAAATATTTAGTTTAAAGCTATGCTATTGGTTCAAATTCTCCTGGCATCAAATTATCTAGGCTAAAGCTCCCTATTTTAATACGAATTAGCCGCAAAGTAGGGTGCCCAACGGCAGCAGTCATTCGTCTAATTTGTCTGTTTCTTCCCTCATAAATGATAACTTCCAACCAGGTATCAGGAACTGTTTTTCGTACTCGAATTGGTGGTACTCTATCCCAGAGACACGGCGCTTCAATAATCTTAACCTCTGCTGGACGTGTAATACCATCTTTTAACTCTACACCTGCTCGTAGAAGATTCAAATCCGATTGTTTAGGCTCACCCTCAACTTGCACATTATACGTTTTTTTTATTTTATTTGTTGGGTTTGAAAGTTTATGCTGCAACTTCCCGTCGTCCGATAGCAGCAACAAGCCTTCACTGTCTTTATCTAGTCTTCCAACCGGGTAAATATTTGGAATAGAAATGAAGTCAGACAAATTACCTCTTTTAGTCGCATTTTCTGAATGATCACTAAATTGAGACAATACATTAAATGGTTTGTTAAACTTTACGATCATTTTTACTGTATTAATGGTTTTATAAAACCAGTTTTTACTCCATCCCAGTTTAAGATCGAAGGGTTCAAGTACTTCGCTACAATTGGATTAGTAGGATTTAAAACGCCTAACCCTACTAAAATTGATGCTATTACACACTCGCTAGCTCTAGTGGCACCATCTAAAACTTTCAAAGCAACACCCATTTTTTTCTCTGGAATTATTGCCACGAAAAACCCTTCCGCTCCCGTTTTTAGAGCTACTTTGCCCTGTGCTGCCCTCATTAAGTCTGTACACGCACGACCTTCACCAGCCACTAACGCAGGATGCTTCAACATCGCATCTATTATTCTAGCGGCACTTTTAGAGGAAATATCTGATCTACTTTTAGCATCTGAAAACCAAGCCATGGCATTAGCAATACCTTTCAAACTAAATGCATGATTTGGCGCAGAACATCCGTCTATTCCATAACCAATACTCACTTCATTTGTCGTCATTTCGTAAAACTCCAAGCAAGCTTTTTGAACCGGATGATCAATACTGACATAGTTAGAGTCAGCACCCAGGTGCTGTGTCAATGTTAAGAACCCAGAATGCTTTCCAGAACAATTATTATGAATTCGACATGGACTTTGGTCAGCCCTAAATAGATTTATTTTTGCATCTCGGTCACGCGGCACCTGCGGTCCACAACAAAGGTCAGCGTCTGATAATCCGAGCTCACTTAACCATTTTTCCACTAGAACCGTATGAATACTAGCAGCATTATGAGATGCACAAGCCAAGGCAAGATGTTGCGATGACAAGCCAAAAATATCAGCTGCTCCAGAAGCCACCAATGGTAGCGCTTGAATCATTTTGGATGATGATCTTGAATAAAAAATCTGTTCAGGGTCACCCCAAGACTTTACTATCCCCCCACTACTATCACACACGACCGCATGACCAATGTGCAAACTTTCCCTTAAAGAACCTCTCCATACTTCACAAAGTTCTACTGCAGAATTAATCATAAAATTAGTCCTATTCTAATTGTTTTTATCAGGGCTTTAAATTAAATAGGCTTCAGTTTAAAATAAAAGATGTAAATAAAGAACAAACTGGTCTGTTCTTAATATGCTATCTAAGTATATTAAGACAAGAACTGAATGACGCGAGGAAATATGATAAAACAAGTATCCAAAAATTTGTTAATATTTTTTATTTTACTTTTTGGCGGAGGCACTCTTATTGCTCAAGAGTCAAGTACTAATGTAGCATCTACACAGGCCGATTGGGTGGTGTTCGTAGAAGATAGCCCCAAAGAATGTTGGGCGGCATCCCAACCGATTGAGACAGTCAATACGCGTGATGGACGAATGGTATCGGTTAAACGTAGCGATATTTTGTTGTTTGTATCATATATTCCCGGGTCCGGCATAAAAGGACAAATATCATTTACTGGTGGATACCCCTTCGATGATGGAAGCAATGTGGATGTAAATATAGATGGCACTAGATACCAGATGTTTACAAATGGAGAATGGGCTTGGGCACCGACAGATGAAGTCGATAAAAAAATGATCCAAGCCATGAAACGTGGAGCTAAAGCGACACTTACCGGCAGATCCTCAAGAGGTACAAAAACTGAGGATACTTTTTCATTAAAGGGTTTTACAGCCGCTGTTGAAGATGCATCGAAGCGTTGCAAATAGAAAACAAAGTATCGTTGACGGCTCTAACGTTAAATAAGTATAGAAAACTTCTTTCTTAATTTGAATAGCATCTACTAATGAAACCATCAGCTCCGATTACACATGACCTCCTGACTATACCACGGACTTTACCTTCTGGACCCGTCAATTTAATAGGCATGAGTAGAGCAGTTATGCTTGAAAAGCTTTTAGAAATTGGCACCCCTGAAAAGCAAGTCAAAATGAGAGCAGCTCAACTTTGGCAATGGATTTATCAAAAGGGAGAAAGAAGTTTTTCCCAGATGTCAAACCTGTCAAAAAATTATCGAGAACTACTAAGCGAAAATTTCATACTTGATGTCCCTAAAGTGATCTCAAAACAATGTTCAAAAGATGGAACACGGAAATACCTGCTCCAACTGGCTGGGGGACATGAGGTTGAGGCTGTATATATCCCTGAAGAAGGTCGTGGAACTCTTTGCGTAAGTTCACAAGTCGGATGTACGCTCACCTGCTCGTTCTGTCACACTGGCACACAAAAATTGGTGAGAAACCTTACTCCTGGAGAGATAGTGGCCCAAGTATTAATTGCACGCGATGACTTAGGCGAATGGAAGAATTTAAACGGTAGAAATAATGAAACCAGATTACTCTCGAATGTCGTCCTCATGGGAATGGGCGAACCCCTATACAATTTTGAAAATGTGAGAGACGCACTCAAAATTGTTATGGACCCTGAAGGAATATGTTTATCAAGAAAAAGGATCACACTGTCTACTTCGGGGGTCGTCCCGGAGATATCGAGGACAGCCGACGAAATTGGATGCCTTTTAGCGGTTTCTTTTCATGGCACAACTGACGAAATTAGAGACAAGTTAGTACCCATTAATAAGAAATGGAATATTGAAACTCTAATTAAGTCACTAAAGGATTACCCAAAATTGTCTAACTCCGAACGTATCACATTTGAATATGTCATGATCAAGGGCGTCAACGATAGCGAGCTAGATGCCCATCGCTTAGTCAAACTAATCGCTGGTATTCCCGCTAAAATAAATTTAATTCCATTCAATGAATGGCCGGGTTCACCATATAAAAGAAGTGAATGGCCCCAAATCAAGAAATTTGCCGATATAATCCACCGTGCAGGTTATGCAAGTCCGGTGCGAACTCCAAGAGGAGAGGATATTATGGCTGCCTGTGGGCAATTAAAGTCTGAGACAGAAAGACAGCGAAAATCAAAAAAAGAAATCACTATGAAAGCTGGAATTAAAGTTTAACCTTTATTTACCTTCAACTGAGTTTAGGCCCCTTAGTATTTTTTTGTTTCTGATGGGCTAATAACTTGAGGCGTAATGCGTTCAACTGGATAAAACCAGCTGCATCATTTTGATCATAAGCACCTGCATCATCTTCAAAAGTCACATGTTTTTCAGAATATAAGCTGTAATCCGACCACCTACCAACAGTATTTACGGAGCCTTTATATAACTTAAGCCTCACAGTACCAGAAACGTACTTTTGCGACTTATCAATTAAAGATTGCAGCATTTCCCTTTCTGGACTGTACCAAAAGCCATTGTAAATAAGTTCTGCATACTTGGGCATTAACTCATCTTTCAAATGTGCAGCACCGCGATCTAAAGTAATTTGCTCTATACCCCGATGTGCTTCCAACAATATTGTTCCGCCGGGGGTTTCATAAATCCCTCTAGACTTCATTCCAATGAATCTTCCTTCAACAAGGTCAAGTCGCCCAATACCATGAGCTCCCCCTCGTTCATTTAATTTAGTTAAAATTTTAGCTGGAGACATTTGACGACCATTAATTGCGACTGCGTCACCATTCAAAAATTCAATTTCGATAAATTCAGGAACTTCTGGAGCATTTTCTGGATTTATAGTCCGTTGATAGACATACTCAGGGGCAGGTACTGATGGGTCTTCCAATACTTTCCCTTCCGATGACGTATGAAGTAAATTAGCATCGACAGAAAATGGAGCCTCACCACGCTTATCTTTTGCAATGGGTATCTGATTTTCTTCAGCAAATTTTATTAATCTCGATCTACTAGTTAAGCTCCACTCACGCCAAGGTGCTATAACTTGTATGGTAGGGTTAAGAGCATAGGCTGACAGCTCAAAACGTACCTGATCATTCCCTTTTCCAGTTGCACCATGCGCAATTGCATCAGCACCAGTTTCTTCTGCTATTTCAACAAGACGTTTTGAAATTAAAGGGCGCGCAATCGAAGTTCCCAAAAGATAAAGGCCCTCATAAAGGGCATTACACCTAAACATGGGGAAAACAAAATCACTCACAAACTCTTCCCTTAGGTCCTCGATATAAATATTCGTGGGTTTGATCCCAAGCAATTCCGCTTTTTCACGCGCAGGAGTAAGTTCCTCACCTTGCCCTAAATCTGCTGTAAAGGTAACTACTTCGCATGCGTATTCAGTTTGAAGCCATTTAAGAATAATTGACGTATCTAACCCGCCCGAATAGGCCAAAACTACTTTTTTCGGCTTATGCATTAGATTCCCCTTTCGCTGCGATTGGCCTACCCTTTTTTCAATCTGTGGGCAAGATCAGCATTTACTGAAGACATAAAACCTAGAATTGCTAATCGTTGAAGTATCCTTAAAAATACTTGCAATGCTAAGACTGCTAAGCCATTGCTTAATTATGACAAATTTTTCAAAATCAGCTGACCAAGCCGAAAAGGCAATACGGGAAGTTTTTTCTCCAACTCCGTTGCAGCGAAATGAACACCTATCTGCAATCTACGGTTCTGATATATGGTTGAAGCGCGAAGATCTAAGTCCTGTAAGATCTTATAAATTACGCGGAGCATTTAACGCCATGCGCAAATTTTCTGACAAAAAGGCTTTTGTTTGTGCAAGTGCTGGCAATCATGCTCAAGGTGTTGCCTTTATGTGCCGACAGTTGAAGGTTAATGGCGTTATTTACATGCCCGTCACAACTCCACAGCAAAAAATACAAAAAACCCAGATTTTCGGCGGTGAATTTGTTGAAATAAGACTAACTGGGGATTATTTTGACGACTGTCTGCACACGGCACAATCATTTTGTGAACAAAAAAGTTTGCATTTTCTGTCTCCATTTGATGACGAAGACATTATAATTGGGCAGGCCTCTGTTGGAGTTGAAATAAAAAAACAGCTCGGTGGCAGCCCAGACCATATTATATTGCCGGTAGGAGGTGGTGGGCTATCAGCTGGAGTAACCAGTTATTTTGGAAATAAATGCACTTATACTTTAGTTGAACCCGTCGGAGCTGCATCCCTTCGTGAGGCACTAGTAAAAGGAAAACCCACAAAACTTGATACTGTTAATACATTTACCGATGGTGCTGCCGTAGGCAAAATTGGTGAAAAAACGTTTAGCCGATTAAAAAATATAGGATTAGCAAATGTTATTACCATTCCAGAGGATAGAATATGTATCTCAATGTTAGAAATGTTAAACGTTGAGGGAATAGTACTTGAGCCCGCCGGTGCTCTAGCAGTTGATGCATTGCAAGACTTAGGTCAGGCAATTAAGGGACGTCGAGTTGTATGTGTAACCTCGGGCGGCAACTTTGATTTCGAAAGATTACCAGAGGTAAAAGAAAGAGCACAAAGATTTGCAGGTTTAAAAAAATATCTTATTTTACGAATGCCACAGAGACCAGGTGCGCTAAAAGAATTTCTAAATTTTCTCGGCCCAGAGGATGACATTACACGCTTTGAATATCTCAAAAAGTCAGCGAGAAATTTTGGTTCTATTTTGATTGGTATTGAAACGAAGTCACCAGATAATTTCAATGATTTCTTCAACCGACTGAAAGATGCAGGCTTTACATATTCAGACATCACAAATGACGAGACACTTTCTCAGTTTGTATAATTAAGTTTCTTCAAATTTCTGGGTGCAATTTTTAAGTTTTTTGTTGCGTAGAACTTAATGTAAGACAAGTTTTTGCCATTATCTCAGTACTGACCTGCTGCAACCTTTTTTAAAAAATATGCATCGCCATCCACCGCTAAGATCTGATAAGCAACATCAATATCTACAAAAATCGCCGTATGGTCAGGCTCTGTTGGCTCACACTTTTTTAACATAGGTTTGGCTAAATAGATGTGGCAAAGTTTTTCAGCCCGCATTTTGTATTCCGGCATATACACGAAACGCCTGAATGCTCCAATCTTTCTGGGTCGCCCAATAACCCATCCCGTTTCCTCAATCACCTCCCTGTAAAGAGCTGTTATTGGTTGCTCTCCAGCATCAACACCCCCACCTGGTAGTTGAAACTCATTATGAGGATCCGCCTGAAAAGTAAGTAAAACTTGGTTTCCAAAAGGTAAAATTACATACACACCTGGGCGATAAAAATATTTTTTACCCCGCTCAATTTCTGTGGCGTAAGTTTTTATCATACCAAAAGCACTTCACGTTTTGAAACTTGTCCTACTTGCTTCGAGCGTATAAGCATGAAGTGAAAATTCAAGGATAAAAAATGTCATTGGGCAATAAAATAGCATGGGATGATACAGTCCTACCATTTCAACTCGACGCTGCAGATATGCGCGGCAGGATTGCAAGATTAGATGGGGTTTTACAAGGTATCCTTAAACAGCATCAGTACCCCAAAGTTGTTGAAGCGCTAGTCGCAGAAATGGCGCTACTTACGGCATTGATTGGAGAAAGTATCAAACTACAGTGGAAGTTGTCTTTGCAGGTACAAACAAACGGTCCAGTTCGTATGATAGCAACTGATTTTTACGCTCCCAAAGAAACGGGAGAGACTGCACAAATTCGGGCTTATGCTAGTTTTGATAAAGAAAAATTAACTGATAAAGATCCATTTGATCAACTTGGAAAGGGTTATTTTGCAGTATTGATTGACCAAGGCGAAGGAACAAAGCCTTATCAAGGATTATCACCTTTGAATGGAAGGTCTCTGTCAGATAGTGCTGAAACATATTTTGCTCAATCAGAGCAACTTCCAACTGTCTTTCATCTGAAATTTGACAAAATAAAACAAGCGAATATGGAAGAAACCTGGAGAGCTGGCGGTATTATGGTTCAGCACTTACCAACTTCTAATTTCCAAGCTTCAGAGGAAAATAGCTCCGATCCCAGTGGACTATTAAGTTCTCAAGATCTTCTTAATGGAGACAATGCAGAAAACTGGAACCGTATAAATTATCACCTTGATACAGTTGAAGATCTTGAGTTGATTGGACCTTCGGTGACTCCTTCAGAGCTTCTTGTAAGGTTATTCCATGAGGAACAGCCCCGTATTTTCGCTACTCAATCGGTTCGATTTGGCTGTAGCTGCTCAGAAGACAGAGTACGACAATCACTTTCGATATATTCAGCAAAGGACATTTCAAAGATGATAACCGCGGATGGACTTGTTACAGCTGATTGTCAATTTTGCGGTGCACACTATGAATTAGACCCAAAATCGGTAGGTTTTGAGGCAATAAATAGTGGAACCTGATTGGATTAATATAATTAAAAAAGTTTTGGATGAAGAGCGTATCAACTCTTCAGACTTTGATTTGAATCATAATATTGTTCTACCAAGTGATAGAAAACTTAACAAAGCTGGTGTACTCGTTGGAATATGTTTTTCCAAGACAAAGCAGCCATCAGTTTTACTTACTAAAAGGGCTGGACACTTAAAAAACCACCCTGGTCAAATTGCATTTCCAGGAGGAAAATTTGAACTTGAAGATGGTACACTTGTAAATACAGCCTTGCGCGAGGCAGAAGAAGAAATCGGACTAAACCGATCAATTCCAAAGGAATTAGGTATCCTACCAAAACATGAAACTGTTACAAAATTTCTGGTGACTCCTATTATTTTCCAACTGCCAGATAAGCTAGATTTAAAAATTAACAAAAATGAGGTAGATGAAGTTTTTTACGTACCGCTGGAGCATTTTTTGGCCCTGGAAAACTACCGCATTCAAGCACGAAAATGGCAGGAAGAGTTGAGATACTATTATGTAGTACCATACGGCCCATACTATATTTGGGGTGCCACTGCTCGTATTCTTTTTGGTTTTGCCGAAGGGTTTAAAAATGCAAATAGATAGTGAATGGATAAAGAGTAAAAGCCTACAAAATATATTACAAATATTAAAAAAAGCTGATCATAATGCATACCTAGTTGGTGGGTGTGTCAGAAATAGTATTTTAAATTTACCTGTGAATGATATTGATATTTCGACTGATGCAAAACCAGAGGAAACGTTAGATCTATTTAACATTGGGTCCTTCAGCGCTACTCCAACTGGCTTTTCTCATGGCACTGTAACTGTTGTATCAGAGGGTATCCCATACCAAATCACTACGATGCGAAGTGACCAAAATACAGATGGAAGACATGCTGATGTAAGATTTTCTGATAATATTACAAAAGATGCTGAGAGAAGAGATTTTACAATAAATGCCATTTATGCAGACCCTACCGGAAAAATCATAGATCCGATAGGAGGACTAAAGGACTTCCAACCCCTTAGAATCAAATTCATTGGCAACGCAAACAATCGTATCCAAGAAGATTACTTGCGAATTTTGAGATTCTTTCGCTTCCACGCTCAGTTTTCTGACTTAGTGGCGGACTTCGAGCGAGACGCATTAAACGCAATAAAAGATAATCAAAATGGCTTGGAATTTCTATCGAAGGAAAGGGTATGGAATGAATTAAAAAAAATATTATTATCCAAAAATCCATCCCGCACACTATCAGAAATGTCGAAAATAGGTGTTCTTGAAAAGGTTTTGATTGACCAAGGTATCAAAAGTATCAAGAACCTAATTTCAATAGAACAAAAAATGGGGATTGAACCAGAGGCAATTAGAAGACTTGTAGCAATAACTAAAAATACTGAGATAACATCCCTCAATTTATCCCGCAAGGAGGTAAAAAAATTTTCATTATTAAAGAGCCTTTTGGAAAAAAATTCTGACCCAGCTGAATTGGTTTACCAGTTCGACAAGGAAATTGCCCAATCAGTGCTTGCAATCTCCACATTCAATCAGGGCGAAAAATTAAAGTTAATTAATGTCAAAAAAATCGAAAAAGCTTGTTTATATCCATGTCCTATATCCGGGGCGCATTTATCAAAATATATGAGCGGAGCAGACGTTGGGATTAAATTGAAAGAAGCCCGACGTGCATGGATAAAAAGCAATTTTAAATCTAACCCAGCCAAAATACTGAAAGTTATCGGTATAAAAACAAAAACCCACTCTTGACAGAATTAAAGGGTCTATTATCGTTACAATCTTTTGTGATTAACGGAACTTCTATGTTTAAATTTTTTGAGAGCCTTGTAGATCCATTTTGTGCGTATAAGGAAACCGATAGTCCTCCCAAAGAAATATCGAATTTTTTAAAAGATTATACTAAGCCTTTCTATTTCCTGTTTGGTGTGACGGCTTTCTTTGCGTTTTTATTAGCAAGCATCGAACTTTTATTAATTTATGGAATTGGGCAGATTGTTGACCTAATGCAAACGGGATCAAGACAAGAAATTTTAGAGAATGGCTTCTTTATTGGATTTTTTTTGGTCCTAGCCGGCGTTGGAATGCCAGTAATTGCCTCTATAGCTGTTTTACTAAACAACAATTCACTTATGCCAAATATAGCGACATTATTCCGATGGAGGGGTCACAGGCAAGTTATGCGCCAGTCAGTTGGATGGTTTGAAAATGACTTTGCTGGAAGGATCGCAAATAGGGTGATGCAGACCCCTCGGTCAGCAGGCGAAGTAATTTATCACGTATTTGACGCCTTTAGCTATATTTTAGCCTACTTAGTAGGAGCATTATTTTTACTTGTGACCGCGGAAATAGAACTCATTGTGCCTCTTTTAGTTTGGATGTTTGCTTACGGGTATTTGATAATTTTTGTTGTCAAACGCATTCAGCCAGCATCACAGGCAGCAGCCGATGCTAGGTCGAATTTGAACGGATACATGGTAGATGCTTATACAAATATCCAATCAGTAAAATTATTCTCTAATGAGAAAAAAGAACTTGAGTATGCAAGGGGGGCAATCGCAGACACCCGAAATACAATCATTAGAGAGTTGCGATTATATTCCATAATGGATATTTCACTCTCTTTTTTAAACGGTATTCTTACGGCAGGAACAATCGGATGGGCAATATGGCTTTGGTATTCGGAGCAAACATCAGTTGGGGTAGTCGCAGCTGCAGCAACGCTAGTTCTGCGGATAAGCGCAATGTCCGGGTGGATAATGTGGGCAGCTTCCACATTTTTCCGAGAATTAGGTGTCATAAGAGAAGGGCTCGAGACTATAGCCCAGCCAGTAAAATTAGTGGATCATAAAAAGGCCCGGCATCTGAATCTTGGTGATGCAAAAATAGAAGTACAAAATTTATATCATCATTATGGTAGAAACTTTGGTGGTCTTGATAATCTAAATATAAAAATTCCTGCTGGACAAAAAATTGGGTTAGTTGGTCCCTCAGGAGCTGGCAAGTCAACACTTTTTAAATTGCTTTTAAGGTTCTACGATGTTGAAAGGGGCAAAATACTCATAGATGAGCAAGATATTTCTATGATTAAGCAAGAGAGCCTAAGGCTTAACATTGGCACGATACAGCAAGAAAGTAGCCTTTTACACAGAAGCATACGAGAAAACATAAGCTACGGGAAAAGTGACGCCACGGAAAACGAAATAATTAGTGCCGCGAAAAAAGCTAGAGCTCACGAATTTATCATAAACCTCGAGGATACAGACGGTAATAAAGGATACTCCTCTAAAGTTGGTGAACGTGGCGTTAAGTTATCTGGAGGCCAAAGGCAACGTGTTGCCCTTGCTCGTGTGATTTTGAAGGATGCGCCAATTTTACTTATGGACGAAGCTACAAGCGCACTAGATAGTGATATTGAGGCGGCTATAAAAGAAACATTATCTTATATAATGAAGGGGAAAACGGTCATAGCTATCGCTCACCGGCTCTCTACCCTTGTTCACATGGATAGAATTTTGGTTATGGAAGCTGGGCGGATTGTAGAGGATGGGTCTCATACTGATTTGTTAAAAAATGATGGTTTATATGCCAAATTGTGGTCTCAGCAATCTGGTGGCTTTTTACAAACGAAAATTACATGATTACTTGGATTTCTAACAAGATTGACTATAAAAAGACCAGTGATAATCCACCACCGAGAGATCTGTGGAATTTTATCATTTGGTCTTGTAGTGGTACCTGGACATTTATTTTCTTTGGGGCATGTGCTGCTGTACTGGCTGGCTCATTCGAGATGATAACAACGATCGCCCTTGGATGGGTGGTCGATGCAGCTCAGTCTGATAAGAGCCAAGCGTTTTTTTTTAGTTCAAATAAAATACTCTTAATAATTTGTGTGCTAATCTTCTTGATTTTTCGGCCCTTAAGCTTCTGTTTAAGCGCACTTTTTCAAGCAGTACTAGGGCCTAAAATATTGAATATGACGCTTTTAAAGCTGCACCGTTGGACTTTAGGCCAATCTATAAGTTTTTTTGAAAACGACTTCGCGGGTAGGATTGCTCAAAAACAACTCCAGACAGCAAATTCACTTTCAACTATAATTACAGATATTTTACAAACCGGCGTATACTCACTAGCCTCAGTCATAGCAGCGATGCTTGTTGTTGGTTCTTTTGATTTAGCGAGCACTGTGTTTGTTGCACTATGGCTCACCACATATTTATATCTAATAAAAATTTACATGCCACGGATTAGAATTAAATCAAAAGCCTATGCCGATGCAAAAGCTACAGTATCGGGTCAAGTAATTGATACAATAAGTAATATTAAAACTGTGAAACAATTTGCTCATATTTCTCATGAAAATGACGCTGCTGTTTCTGCAATGGATAAATATTTAGACCGATCTCTAGAACGGCAAAAAACAATGTTAGAATTTCGGATCGTGCTTTTAACGTTAGCTGGTTTAATTCCTATCGGTCTTGTGGGATTATCCTTACTATCTTGGGTAAACGACAATGCAACTGTAGGTCAAGTGACAGTTGCTGGAGCTATTGGACTGCGACTTGCTCAAATGACTGGATGGGTAAGCTTCACTTTAATGAACATTTACGCACAAATTGGGGAAGTTGAAGACGGAATAAAGACACTTACTCCAAAATACGAACTTACAGATAAAAAAAGCGCGCATAACCTCGTTATGGTAGAACCAAAGATTAAAATTGAAAATTTGAAATTTAAATATGGTAGAGAGATTGGTGGCATTACAGACCTATCACTTAATGTAGCTGCAGGAGAAAAAATTGGACTAGTCGGTGCTTCTGGTGCCGGAAAATCTACTTTGGTAAATCTTATATTACGATTTTATGATCCGGAGAGTGGAACAGTTTCAATATCGGACCAAAATATAGCAGAAGTTACTCAGGATAGCCTTAGAAAGGAAATATCCATGGTCGCTCAAGACACATCAATGTTTAATAGGTCTGCTTACGAAAATATCTTATATGGAAATCCGCTTGCATCCAGAGAAGACGTACTTAATGCTGCAATAAAAGCTCAGGCACATCATTTTATAAACGAACTTTCAGACAATCAGGGTAGGAAGGGTTTTGAAGCGCATCTGGGGGAACGCGGCGTTAAACTCTCTGGTGGTCAAAGACAGCGAATAGCTCTTGCAAGGGCAATTCTGAAAAACGCTCCAATACTGATACTCGATGAGGCCACGAGCGCACTGGATAGTGAGACTGAGGCTCAAATTCAAGATGCCTTAGATTATGTAATGAGAAAAAAAACTGTAATTGCAATAGCACACCGTCTGTCCACAATAGTGAAAATGGATAGAATAATACTATTACATGAAGGGAAAATAGCAGAACAAGGAACACATAATGATTTACTTGCGTTTGGAGGATTGTACTGCAAGTACTGGGAGCGCCAATCTGGTGGATTTATTGGTATCGATCGTATAGCTGTTTGATTATGTTTTAGTATTTTGCAAATTAGATGATAATAATTTTAATATTTTTGAGTTTATTTCCAATCATTAGGACTTAGTTAGATATGTTCAGGCGAATATTCATTATTTCTGGCATGAGTTGGGTTATCTCGACCAGCATATTAATCTCTTCATCCTCACAGGTAAAAGTTACAGAAATTGTGGTAAAAAAGCATAAGCGCCGAATGTATCTATTCAGTGGTAATGAAATAATTAAGTCATATAAGGTTGATCTTGGTTTTGCTCCAGAGGGCCATAAAAAATTTGAAGGCGATGGGAAAACTCCGGAAGGCACCTATAAAATTGATAGAAAGAACAGAAATAGTAAATATCATTTATCGATTGGGATTTCTTACCCAAATGCAAAAGACCAGCAATTTGCCAAGCTTAAAGGCAAACTTCCAGGAGGGGATATATTTATACATGGAACGGACAAACCGTTTCGCTGGTTTCAAAAAGATTGGACCGCGGGATGCATTGCGGTAAGTAATAAAGAAATTCGCGAAATTTTTAAGTTGGTAAGAATTGGCACGCCAATCTTTATTGAACCGTAGACAGCGAATTTCCACCAAGGACCATAGTCCACCAGATTTTTCCATTACGCTCTTGATACCAAGCAAAACCTAATTCATCTGCTCTTGGATCTAATATAACGTCTCGAGTATTTTCACTATTAATCCACGCTGTTAGTGTCGTAATTTCACTCTCATATGTTTCTGAAATTGTTTCCCCAAGAAATACTTTGTCGTATCCTACTCGGGCTACTCTATCTAGTGGAGATGACCCATCTGATCCAAAATGCCAAGGTCTATTTTGTATAGACATATCACGGGCATGAGTAGCTGCAGCTGCATTTAATTCTGAATTGAATTCAAGCACCTGAATACCTTTTGCAATACGCAAGGCATTCACTGCGTCCAACATTCGGAATTTAACCTGAGCTACATTTTGTCTTTTTAATTTGTAAATTTTCGGCAAAGGTTTTCCGTCAGGGCCCAGTTCTGGTGGCCCTAATGCATTGCAGCCTGATAACCAAAGTAAACAAAAAACTAAAAGCCACTTTATATTCAACATTTTGTTCCCGTTCGCACTATAAGTGCTCTTATATTGATACTTAAGGCATATCAAACACAGTTTTATTAAACTTAACTATTTACTCCTTGTTTAGATTGTAAATAAAACATAATGGCAATGTTAGATTCAATATACTGGAGATAGTTATGGTAAATCGGTCTCGAAGAACGTTTGTAATAGCATCATTTGCCTCAGTAAGCACTCCAATCTGGGCACAATCAGACGTCAATTCGGACGATACAACAGAAATTGAACAAGAAATTACAAAAACCCAACGTCGTAACCTCTCTAGTTTCCGTGCACTTGATTGGCGTCCCTACTTTAGCAATTTAAAGAATGGTGCAATTCTCGTAGATATGACATCACGCGCTCTACATTTTTGGTCTGAAGACGAGAATATATATAATCTATATCCCTCGAGTGTTCCAATGTCAGACGAGTTAACCCGCAGAGGTCGCACTAAAGTTGTAAAAAAAGTTGAAGGCCCAAGCTGGCGACCTACGCCATCTATGCTTGAAAGAAACCCTGAATGGCCAGAATTTATGCCTCCTGGACCAGAAAATCCTCTAGGAACACATGCGTTGTATTTAAGTTGGCAATATTACCGAATTCATGGAACACATGACACCCGAAAAATTGGGCGCAGATCCTCAAATGGTTGCATTGGATTATACAACGAACATATTAATGAATTATTCAGTTTGACCAAAGTTGGAACACAGGTACTACTTATTTGAAGTACATTTATAAAACTGAAAAAGGGCAACCGGTTGATTAAGCCTAAACTTGTTCTAAACGAAATCTCGTATGCAGCTTTTGGTAAAGTTATCTTAGAGGACCTAACACTTACTTTAGATGAAAAATCTATTGGTATTATAGGCAGAAATGGCTCTGGTAAATCTACATTAGCAAAAATTCTATGTGGATTGATTGACCCAAGCAAAGGTAAACTTGAAGTATTTATTAATGGCAAAAATCAAAGTCATCCTAATCTAAAAATTGGAATAGTATTTCAAAATCCTGACCACCAAATAATTTTTGGAACAGTTGAGGAGGAAATAGGATTTGGTTTAAAGAACTTGGGGTATTCAAAATCAGAAGTAAAAAAGAAAACTGCGTTAACTCTTCAAAAATTTGATAAAACAAACTGGATTAATTTGTCTACTTCGACACTATCTCAAGGGCAAAGACAGCTTTTATGTATAATGAGTGTTTTTGCAATGGATCCCGAAATTATAATTTTGGATGAGGTTTTCTCAGGGTTAGATTTACCAACAACAAAAGCATTAGATACCTACATAAAAAACTTACCTCAAATGATTATACATATAACCCACAGCCTATCCAGCCTGGAAAAATGCAATCGTGTCATTTGGTTAGATTATGGAAAGGTCCTTTTAGATGGATCACCAAAGTCAGTATTAAACGAGTACTCAAAGCATATGCTAAGAAACGTAAACTTATAATGCTAGCTCTTCGTTTTCCTCAACATACTTGGTTAGAAAAAATCCCAGCCAGCATGAAATTAGTACTTTTGGCCACCGCAACTAGTGGAATTTTTTTTGTAGAAACACTGAGCATTATGGTGCTTCTACTTGTGACAACAATTGCATTTCAATTTCTACTAGGCTGGCAAATTTTTAAATTCAGTCTGGGGCTGTTAAAACCCTTGTTACCCTTTATCGCAATTATAGTGATTTGGCATCTTTATTCAGGTGACTTAGGTTATGGTGCTTTAATTATATCAAGACTATTATTAATCGTGACGCTCGCCAATATCGTAACTTGTTCAACAAAAACTAGTGAGATTTCCGAAATTATCGAAAAAATTATAAGCCCCATGCGACTTGTAAATATAAATACAAAAGCCATTTCACTTAGCGTTCTAATTTTCATTCGATTCACACCGATTGTGCTAGAGAGGCAAAAAATTTTACAGCTTGCATACAAGTGTAGATCGGGTAAACGACCTTCGTGGCAAATCATTGTGCCATTAATATTGAGTATTATGGATGACGCAGATCATGTCGCACAAGCCCTTAAATCAAGGTCAACTTTAAGAGAATAAGTAACAAAATGGAAAAAAAGATAGTTCTGGTATCATTGTTCGCAGCTTTGATTGCCGTACTGGGCCTCGCACCAAAAGTAATGCTTGCCTCTGGCGTACCTATTACTGCTCAAAGTATGGGTATAATGTTATGCGGAACCGTTTTAGGAGCAAAAAGAGGCACTTTAGCAGTTTTGCTATTTATTACACTAACTGCACTAGGCCTTCCATTATTATCAGGAGGTCGCGGTGGCTTAGGAATTTTTGCCAGTCCGAGTGTAGGGTTTATTGTTGGGTTCCCACTTGCGGCATATGTTGCTGGTTTGATTACAACTAAATTAAAGATGGTAAAAATATTTTATTCATCCCTGCTTGGAGCAATCATAGGTGGAATTTTTGTATTGTATATTCCAGGTATCATTGGAATGTCTATCATATTGGGAAAATCGATTTCGGAAGCTACGGTGATTGCATTAATTTATTTACCAGGAGATTTGATAAAGGCATTTCTTTGTGCAACGCTCACTCAAACATTATTCAAGCTTCGGCCTGCTGATGTTTTATCACGCAGTTAATCAACCTAAGCAGCGAAATATAGCAGAACTTCCTATACCACCCGCAGCGGCAATGGCGGCTATTCCTAATTCACCTGGCGATAGGTCAGAAAACAATCTTGTTACAAGTATCGCGCCTGATGCTCCGATAGGATGTCCCCTTGCTAAAGCTCCTCCTTTCGGATTAGTTTTAGTATTCGCAAGCCCAGACCCTAGAAGACATGCCATAGCCTGTGATGCATATGCCTCCATTATTTCGACATGGTTAATATTTGTCTTTTTTAGCCCGGAGCACTTAAACGTCTTTTCTATCGCATCTATAGGAGCGATCCCGGGCAACTTTGGATTTGCACCTATGGTAGCGCCGGATACCAACTCCAGTGCTTTTCTGCCTTCAGGTACATTTTTACAAATTACAACAAAGGAAGCAGCATCCGCTGAAATTGCAGTATTTGCATGAGTTATTGAACCAAATAACTTGGGCGCGCGCTCACAAAGTTTCAAACTCAAATTCCTCGTATAGGGATCAAAAGAAATATTTTCTGGTCCTATTTTTACGATCTCATTGGTAAGGTATGTTTTTGAATTTAGAGCATTTGCATGACTATTAATCGCAAACGCATCTTGATCCTTCTGCGTAAGCCCAAATTTCTCAGCAACTTTAAAAGCTGCTTCCGCCATATGTATTTCCTGATCGGGCTCTGGCGTAAATTCAGGAGTGTCATATGGTACCAATATTTTATCATATTCCTGCGCCAGACGAATTGGCCTATTAGAAAAACTTTCAACACCTCCAGCCACTACTACGTTAGCACTGCCGGCTTGTACCAATTTTATGCCAAGTATTATGGCATCAAGACCACCCACACATTGACGATCAATAGTAAGGCCACCGACTCTTTCCGGTAAATTACTTGCAAGAGCAATTAGTCTAGAAGGATTGCCCCCTGCACCAAGAGCATTTGAGACAATTAATTCGTCTACCTCATCTGATTTTATTCCACTAGCCTCTATTACATTATTTATGATTGGTGCGGCTAATTCATGTATTTGCAATGAAGAAAGAGGTCCATTAACTGGGGACACAATTGATCGCTTTGCTCCAACAATATAGGCTGATTGCATATTATATGTCCCACTGTTGTAGCTTATAAATATCGGGTTTTCCCGACGGCAAGAATGGAAACTTTTCAGGACTAAGTTCAATGATTTGAAACGAGCCATCAAGCGGTGGAATTGATGAAATACATTCTAATTTTAGCTTTTCTATATCCAACAATTCACTTGTTGCAATGTAAGCAACGGCTTTATTGCCTCTAAGTACATCATTTTTTTTTACAACTGCCGCATCCATGATATCTTTTTTTGTTAGTAGATAATTCTCAATTTCTTCAGGTATTATTGTTTGATCCTTAATTTTAAATATTCGGTCCATGCGACCCAGTAAAAAAAGATTTTGATCTAGATCCAATTTTGCCAACTCCCCTGGACTTACCCAATCTGAGAAACTATTCAAATTAAAGCTGTTTTCACCAACATATTTTGAAAATAAATAAGGCGACCGAACCCAGACCCTGCCAATTTCACCTGAGCTTACTGGCTTGTCCGGCTGATCACCAAGTACTATCTCTACGCCGGGATAGGCTTTGCCAACTGAATTTACGGGGGTGAGTAGATCTGATATAGTTATAAAGCTAGTTTCACTTGACCCATAAAATTGTTTTAACTCCGCATTTGGAGCTATTTTTGATAATTTAGCAAGTGTCTTTTGCTCTATTGAAGCACCACCAATAAATACGTATCGTAAACTATCAATTAGATAATTCTGATACTTAGCTGATAGCATAAGCCTCAATTGTGTAGGCGTAACATAGAGTATTTCGATTTTTTTATTCTTTAAATATTCTAATTGACTACTTGGACTCAAACCGGCTAAATGATGGACTTCGCACCCTAAAAAAATTGCCTCTATGGCTCCATATAGTGATAAGCTGTGCGTTAGCGAACCGAATAAAGCCACCCTGCTGCCGCTAAGATTATAATTTTTATCATTAGTATTGAAACTTAATATCCAACTTATACATGTCCTTTCCAAAACTTTTGGAAAACCCATTGATCCTCCTGATAAAGTTTGAAAGCTTCCGCCAGTAACTGCCTCATGGGAAGTTACACCATCAGAATTTATCCTTGGTGTTTTCCCTGCATAAAGTATTTCAAAAAATAATGCTAATTGTTTTGCAATATTTGTTTTGTCTTTTGATATGGGCTTAGCAGAGACAACAGAAGAATTAGCATTCCATTCAAACAGATTATGTTGCATTTTTAATCTCAAAATTACATCGTGATACCACCAAGTAAATATAAATCAAAAAGCTGAAAATCGTCTTCAATGAAAAGCACTTTTTATAAATTAGGCATGGTTCATATTGTATAACATTTACTTGACTATAAGCTACTCAATACACTTTATTTTCAAATCAATAAAGACTATACACCACAACTCGTGTTAAGTACTTTTCTGAAGATAAAAAAACAGATAACGTAGAATTGAAACAAACAAAAAGTTGGTTAATGCAAAAAACTTTTAATAACAACCTTTCTCTAAATGAGGTGGGCCAACGGCCGGCTGAAAAAGTAATGCGCCTGAGCAGACTGGGTTCTTTTCATCAATCACGTCTATCTTTTCTTAGAATACTTTTGAGACGGATTTCAGCTGAAAAATGGAAATTTAAAAGACAAGTTTTTGATATAAGCGAAGACTGCTCTGGCACTGCAGTTTACACATATCTGCTGCCAAATAGAGCGTATTCATTAATTGCTTTTGCACATAAAATTTCTGATGATGACCGTTCGGATCGAGTAATAGCTACAAAATGGGATGCCACTTTTACACTTTTTGATGGCATTCCATCTAAGGAAGACATCGAACGTTTAAATAATAATGTTCCTAATCAAGAAGCTGGGCGCGTAACGGAAAAGGAAATTACTTTATCAAGAGCAAATAAGTCAGTCCGGCTTTGGGATTATGTTGTTGATTGCTTATCTAAAGGCAGGCAGCCAGATATCAACGAAATTGAAAAAGTTGGCTATATGATGCGGACAACGGCCGTTTACGGTTCTGGAAAATTCGGAGCCATTGATTATAATGAAATTGCAGACCGGTCGGAATTCAAAGCTCCATTTCAAGCAGAGATGCTTACGGTATACATGATACGAGCCTTTGTAATAGACCTATTACAGCATGCCGCAAAAGTGAAAAACCCAACTGAGTTTGTACAGCTTGAACCAAGATTACGTGAAATTCTAGGAGTAGGAAACTCGACTGGACTGGGAATGGCGCCCTTTCTAATTAATCATCCGCAACTTTTAAATAATTGGATAAGTGCAAAAGAAACCGCCTTGGCAAGAATTCGCAAACTCAAGACACCAAAATCCAAATCTATTGATTTATTCAAGAATTATATGCTGCGTAGTAACTACCTAATTGATAGCTGGCATTCAGAACACGAATTACAAATTGCAAAATTAAAAGACTTGCGGCTAGATAAAGCCCTCTTGGACAAATATGTAGAAAAATTCAATTTCAGTACCCCATATCCGTTTAATACTTTATATCGTTGGGCTGAGGAAACTTTAGGAGAGGAAGCGCAGGAGCTATTGGTATCTCTTATATTAGAACCATTTGGTGAGTTAGTCGATGATCTCAGCGATCAAATGAGTGATAAAAAGCAGTTTTCAAGTAAGATCAAAGGCTCAATGCTAATTGGAGAATTTCTTAAAAAGACAAAACAACATTATGATTACGCACTTAAGATCAATTGGCAAAACTCGAAAAATAATGAACTTGCATGGTATATATCAGAGGAAAAACTAGAACCACGACTTGGAAACCGATTTAAAGAAGATGGCATAGAATTTTATGAACAGCCACTCCAACCAGGTCGCGATGTTGCTAGGATGCATTTTGACCTGTCAAAATGGGAGCACAGCAAAAGTATTGCCGAATTTCTTATGAAGTATCCTGAGCACCGTCACATAATTCGTAGGTGCCAGATTGTGTTCGATAATCCTTATGCAGAAATAAAAGATAATACTATTTCAAGCAAAGTTATTCCTATCGATTTACTTAGAGCAAAACTCTCATTTTTTGGCGCTTTTCACTTTGATCCTAGATCAGACAGATGGGTTAGAATAAATATGTTTAAGGGTGCCCCACTTCCACAGACACTTAACGAAGAAAACTGCGATAATTGGACATATCCAAAGCAGAAACTCAATTGAACCTATCGAAAAATGAATTCATTTCGCTGTGCAAAAGAAGCCTCAGAGGAAAAGGACATCACTGGGGAGTATGCGAAGATTTATCCAATGCTCTTCTGGCACTAGCCATAAATCAATTTCCAGCACAAAATATTCTACTAAAGGTACTGAACACCGAGAATAGTAAAATAGACCGAATTTTGACTATAATAGACAGTCAAGCTTATAAAATATCTGATCAAATTTATGGTCAGTTTTACAATCCAATACTTATCCTAGGGTTAGTATCTGTTGATAGAGATTTTAACGAACCTCCACTAAAAATATCATTAGAAAATGAGATCTTTATTTTAACAAACGGATTAATCATTGGCGATCGTTCGTATTTAAGAAAGGAAGTTAATACAATTTCCTTTTCTAGAAATACAAAAAGGAAAATCACAAAACAAAAAACTATAAAAAGAGTCTCAATTGACGACAAAACCTTAAAGACAATTGAGACATGGTCAAATATGACGTACGCTCCAGCTACTGAAGCGAGCCGTCAACTGGGCGCAGGTTCTGATGGGCCCGATAATGATTAAGTAACTTTGGCGTGCTTAAGTGTCAGCCACCTATGAAGAGATACTTTCCTTTTTGATAGGAGCCCACAATCGCTTGTTAGTTAAATAAAGTAGAACGGACAAAAGTACCAAAAACAAAACTCCAACAAACCCACTGTGTTTTCGAGCCATCATTTTTGGTTCGGCGGCCCACATTAAAAAAGCAGCCACATCCTGTGCCTCACTGTATATATCGTTTGCATGCCCATCGTCATAATCAACGTCCTCGCCATACAATGGTGGAGCCATAGCTATCCATTTACCGGGATAAGCAGTATTTTCATAGAATACTGACCCATACTCTTCTTTTTCCTCGCCCGTGTATCCGGTTAATAGCGAGGCAATATATTCGGGACCCCCCATTCCATTTACAAGTTGGCTTATTCCCGTGCCGTACGGCCCGTGGAACCCTGCTCTGGCCTTTGCCATTAAAGATAAATCGGGAGCTCCAGCATCGACAACTGCTGGGAAGTGGTCAGCCGGAACCGCAGCACGATAGTCATCTAATTCAGGATCAAATATCTCATAATATTCAGCATATGCGCGAACCTGATCTTCGGAATAGCCAAGGCCGTCTTTATCAGCAAGTGTTCTAAGTGGTACGTACTTTAGGCCATGACATGATGAACAAACTTCTGTATAAACTTTAAGTCCTCTTTGAAGTTGAGTTTGATCATATGCACCAAATGGACCTTCAAATGAAAAATCGAAGTCTTTGACATAACCACCGCCACCTGCTGCAAAAGAAAAACTACCAACCAACCAAGCTGACAAAACGATAGATACTGTTTTTAAGAATTTCATTTCTTTTCCTTCAATCACTCAGCGGGTGTTGCTTCAGGCTTTGAAAAGTAGTCATCAGCTTTGTCTGCTTTCTTTAATTGCTTTTTCTTAAAATCCTCTTCAATCGACGTTGGCTGAGAGTCTGGTTTTTCTATGATCCCAAGTAATGGGAGTATGACAAGGAAATAACCAAACCAATAAGCAGAAGCTATTAATGAAAGGGTTGCATAAGGCTCTTCAGCAGGCATTGCTCCAAGCCACATTAGCGCAAAGAAATCAAACACTAGTATTCCAAACCACCACTTGAGCATAGGCCTATAACGTGCAGACCGAACGCTTGAAGTATCCAACCAGGGTGCTAGAGCCATCACTATAATAGCGCCAAACATAGCCAAAACTCCAAAAAACTTAGCGTCAATTATCCCGCCAGTTACAAACGAAGCGAACTGTACCACCCATACTTCGGCTGTGAAGGCTCTGAGAATTGCATAGAAAGGTAAGAAGTACCATTCTGGAACAATATGCGCAGGTGTAGCAAGCGGATTAGCTTCGATGTAATTGTCGGGATGACCCAAATAATTTGGCATAAACCCCACAATGGCAAAAAAGACTGCAAGTAAAACCGCTAAAGCAAAGAGGTCTTTGATAACAAAATATGGCCAAAAGGAAACAGTATCCTTTTCCGCCTCCGCTTTAGAAGTCCTCCGAACTTCAACGCCCGTTGGGTTATTGTTACCGGTAGTATGAAAGGCCCAAATGTGCACAATAACCAATCCAGCAATCAAGAATGGAAATAAATAATGTAAGCTGAAAAAGCGATTTAAAGTTGCATTGTCAACGGCCGGACCCCCAAGCAGAAGTGTCTGGATCGGCTCTCCTATGAACGGTATAGCGCCAAATAAGCCAGTAATGACTGTTGCGCCCCAAAACGACATCTGGCCCCATGGAAGAACGTACCCCATAAAAGCAGTCCCCATCATAAGGAGGTAGATCAACATACCGATGATCCAAGTAATCTCACGAGGTGCTTTGTAGGATCCATAATATAGACCCCTAAAAATGTGAGCATAAACAGCTATGAAGAACAAAGACGCACCATTAGAATGTAAATAACGGATCATGTGGCCGCCATTCACATTTCGCATAATGTGTTCTACGGAAGCAAATGCCATATCAACATGTGGCGTGTAATGCATTACCAACACGATCCCAGTAATGATTTGTAACGCCAGACAAAACGTTAAGACAATTCCCCAAATCCACATCCAGTTTAAATTTTTAGGAGTAGGTATCATTATTGTATCATACAACAAACCCACTATTGGCAGACGGCTATTCAACCATTTTTCGCCTTTAGTTTTTGGTTCATAATGATCGTGAGGTATTCCAGACATTTCAATAAATTCCTTTAACCAAGTTTAATAGTGGATTCGTCTACAAAAGACGCAACAGGCACCGGTAAATTCTGGGGAGCAGGACCCTTTCGAATGCGCCCTGATGAGTCATAATGGGACCCGTGGCATGGGCAAAACCAACCACCGAACTCGCCAGCACCGTCACCTAAAGGAACGCAACCCAAATGAGTACAAACTCCCATCATTACCAACCATTCTCCTGCAGCATCTAATGATCTATTTTCATCAGCAGCGTCAGAATCAGGTATGTTTTCATTGCGACCAGTACCATCCGGTAACTCACTCAAAGACACAGATCGCGCATCCTGAATTTCATCTTCCGTACGTCTGCGAATAAAAACTGGCTTCCCTAGCCATTTAACAGTGAGTTGAGTACCTGGCTCTACTCCCGACACATCAACTCTAATAGACGCCAAAGCTTTTACGTCAGCAGACGGATTCATTTGATTAATTAATGGCCATACTGCGGCACCAGTAGTGATTGCACCTGCCCCTGCAGTAGCATAGTATAAAAAATCTCGCCTAGTACCTTCGTTTTCGTGAGAATCTGACACTACGAATCTCCATTTAGTTTCTCAGTGAATTGCGTACCGTATAGAATCGATTGTGTTTTAACGCCCATTTCCTGATACGTCCAGCATTCACACCTATACTTTTTTGA
>Ga0209433_10000056_pt1 | contig 33085 bp, 28 predicted proteins | sample METZYME_5_50m_FD_187552 | JGI IMG/M metagenome (GOLD analysis project Ga0209433, IMG submission 187552) | Marine microbial communities from oxygen minimum zone in mesopelagic equatorial Pacific - METZYME_5_50m (SPAdes) (version 2) | ecosystem: Environmental > Aquatic > Marine > Oceanic | place...
TCTTTTAAGGGTCGTAATAGACGATTACGTTGATAGGTCACAGGTGTAAAGGCAGTAATGTCATAGCCGAGTGATACTAATTACCCGTAGGTCTATCGTGAACCTTTTCTTAATTGTATTTATTATTTTATTTTTCAATATGTTAACTTATTTGGGTACAAATACCCCTTGTTTTTTACAAGAAAAATTTGGGTGGTTATAGCACTGGTGCACACCTCTTCCCATTTCGAACAGAGAAGTTAAGACCAGTAGCGCAGATGGTACTGCCATTTTGGTGGGAGAGTATGTCACTGCCCCCCTCGAATCCCAGTCTTTATGGCTGGGATTTTTTTATGACCATAACTAATCTTTCTGAATTTTCAATATCAAATTCATTTAAATTATAATCACCAAATGTCTTGATGATTTTTAAATTATGTCTTTTTAGGTAGTTTTCGAAGTCGTTTAAGGTCAAATCCATAACTTTTTCTTGATAAAAATAATCTTTTTGGTCATTGAATTTAATCTCTTTATAAATGTGTTTTCCGTCACTTTTTCGTTTAATTTTAAAAATTAAATCGTCAATTACTTTCGTTTCCTCAATTACAAGATTGTTTTTAACAAATAGAGTGTTCATAAAATCAATTATTACTTTTCCATCATCTTTTAATTGTCTTTCAATATTTTTTATTGTTTCTAAATTGTAATCATGATTAACATACCCAAAGCTTGTAAACAAATTAAAAATACCGTCATATTTACGATTTGTGTCATTAATCATTTCCATCTGAATAAATTTTAATTTATCATTCTCATTTTTTTTGGCTTTTTTGATATTATTGGTTGATTTGTCTGTTCCAATGACATCAAAACCTATTTTTTCTAAATAAATTGAGTGTCTTCCAATTCCACAAGCAAGATCTAGAATTTTTGAGCCTTTTTTCAAATCAAGATATTCAACAATTTTATCTATAAAATTTCTAGCCTCACTATAATCTCTATGTTTATATAGTATGTGATAGTAATCTGAGTCAAACCAATCCATGTTTATTTTTTTACAATTGGAATTCGGTAGGTTAGTGTGTAAGTTATCCCTGTTCCAAAATTATTGTCCTCAGTTACAATATTAAAGCCAGGTATATATAAGTTTCCAAAGTTTTCTGGCGACTTCTGATTAATCATTCTGTTAAGTCTTAATGATGTCCCCATGAAAATGTTTTTTGAAATTTTTGCATTAAATCCAAGTATTAATTCTATCCAATTTGCACTTAGATTATTATACTCACTGTAATCTTCAATCCTACCATTTTCCCAATATTTATCTAAATCATAAACTAAATAATCAAAAACTTCACTTTTAAATGAGCTTGTAGCAAATCTAAAACCAAAATATATTTCATTTTCTAAACCTGGGGGATTATTATAAAAGTTGTAATTAAAACCTGCTTTTACATAGCTTCCTTTGAAGTTGGAGTCTATATTTTCGTTATGTATTTTTTTATTATCATTACCAACTTCTCCTACGATGAAAAGCCTTTCTTTAATTCTTAAATCAGCATATAAAGAAATACCTTTATAATCCTCTGTTATCATTCTTATTTGTTTGCTTAAATCAATTCCAAATCGTATTCCATATTTCTCTTTGATTTTCAAAGTATCTGGCTGTGAGGAATTTTCTTGAGAAAATCCACCACAAAAGATTATCAGAATAAAAAATCTAATGATATATCTTGACATGGTGTGAAATTTCATCATTTACAGTTCGTATTTCAATAATTGAGTCTTCAATCCAATTAGAATTATCATTTTCTATAATGATATTATCAATTTCATATACCATTTTATATCCACATGATCTAGATATGTAAACATTATTTCTTGTATAATTAAAATAAATCAAATCTTCATTTTGCTGATTTGTATTAAACCTTTTAGTAAAAGAAAATGATGAATTATCTTCATAATTATTCAATGGTATTGAAATTGAGTCTACAGTCCCAAGGAAAAAATCTTCATTATTATTAATTCCCTTTATTCTCAAGTTGTCAACCGATTTAGTTTCACCTGTAAAACTATCAACAAATTTCAAAATCAGGTTAGGTGTGTCAGCATTCGATTCAAGACATATGTCATCTGGCTCACATGCTACTAAGAAAAATAAGATTAATATTAATCTTGAATAAAGGTGAAAATTCATTCTTTCAAAATTACAATTTCATTTGCTTCTATAGCATAATTTAATATATTTAATACAAATATTGAATCATGAAAAAATATTATTTATTGCCACTTTTTATACTGTTTATAACCTTCTCTTTTTCTCAGAAGAAAAAATCTGTTAAAGATGAAGTAAAAGCTACAGATTTATCAGGTTTAAAATTTCGCTCAGTTGGACCAGCCTTCATGTCTGGCAGGATTGCAGATATAGCAATTAATCCTGAAAATGAAAATGAATGGTATGTTGCTGTTGGTTCGGGTGGAGTTTGGAAAACAAATAATTCAGGAACAACATGGCAACCAATTGCAGATAGTGAATCATTTTACTCTACAGGATGCATTACAATTGACCCAAACAATACATCAAAAATATGGCTTGGAACAGGTGAAAACGTAGGTGGAAGACATGTTGGGATTGGAGATGGTGTTTATGTCAGTGAAAATGGAGGAAAAAACTGGAAAAATATGGGTTTAAAAAACTCGGAACATATTTCCAAAATAATAGTTCACCCTGATGATTCAAACACAATATATGTTGCATCCCAAGGACCATTATGGTCTAGTGGAGGAGATAGAGGCCTTTACAAAAGTAACGATGGTGGTAAGAGCTGGAAGAATGTATTATATGTAAATAAATGGACAGGAGTTACAGACATATTAATGGACCCAAAAAATCCTAATGTTATGTATGCTGCTACTTGGCAAAGACATAGAAATGTTGCTGCATATATGGGGGGTGGACCCGGAACGGCCATTTATAAAAGTTTTGATTCAGGAAATACGTGGATTAAATTAAACAGTGGTCTACCAAAATCAAACTTAGGAAAAATTGGTTTGGCACTTTCCCCCTTTGACTCAAACATATTATATGCTGCAATTGAGTTAGACAGGAGAAAAGGCGGTGTATATAAGTCGACTAATGCTGGTGGTGATTGGAAAAAAATGTCTGATACAGTTTCTGGGGCTACCGGACCACATTACTACCAGGAGCTTGTAGCATCTCCGCATAAATTTGATAGGATTTATCTTATGGACGTAAGAGTTCAGGTTTCTGATAATGGAGGAAAAGATTTTTACAGGATGTCTGAAAATGAGAAACATTCAGATAATCATTCAATGACATTTAAGAAGAATGACCCTAATTATTTATTAGTAGGAACTGACGGTGGCATCTACGAATCCTTTGATGATACGAAATCATGGAAGTTTGTTGCTAATCTTCCACTTACACAATTTTATAAGTTAGCATTAGATGATGCAGAACCATTCTACAATATATTTGGAGGAACTCAAGATAACAATACCCAAGGAGGTCCAAGCAGAACATTAAAGAGAAGTGGTATCACAAATTCAGATTGGTTTGTTTTATTAGGTGGAGATGGTCATCAACCTGCAACAGAGCCGGGAAATCCAAACATTGTTTATGCTCAATCACAACAGGGAGAAATTCATAGAATTGATAGAACAAATGGCGAAGCAACTTATATTAAACCTCAAAACAATATCGATGAACCCTATGAAAGATTTAACTGGGATTCACCTATTTTAGTTAGTTCTCATGATGTAAAAAGAATATTTTTTGGATCTCAAAGAGTTTGGAAATCTAATGATCGAGGAGACTCATGGACATCAATATCTCCAGATTTGACAATGAATCAAGAAAGGTTAAGTCTCCCAATTATGGGAAAAAAACAAAGTTGGGATAATGCTTGGGATGTTTATGCTATGTCAACATATAATACTATTACATCTCTTGCTGAGTCGCCAATAAATGAAAATATAATTTATGCAGGTACTGATGATGGTATTATTCAGTACACTCGAGATGGAGGTCTTAATTGGAATAAATTAGAAGTTGATAAACTACCTGGTGTACCAAAGGGGTCTTTTGTAAATGATATAAAAGCAGACCTTTATGATGAGAACACAGCTTATGCTGTGCTTGATAATCATAAATTTGGAGATTACAAACCATATGTATATAAAACAACAAACGGAGGTGTATCGTGGACGAATATTACGAAAGGTCTTCCTGATAATCACATTTGTTGGAGAATTGTTCAAGATCATGTGGATTCAAGTTTATTATTTTTAGGAACCGAATATGGAGTTTATACTTCATTGGATGGTGGAAATTCATGGATAAAATTTTCAAGTGGAATTCCAACAATTTCAATTCGTGACCTTGCAATTCAAAAAAGAGAGAATGATTTAGTTGCAGCTACATTTGGTAGAGGTTTTTACGTTTTAGATGATTATTCACCATTAAGATTCATTGGGCCAAAATCATTGAAATCGAATATGGTCTTCACACCAAAAGATGCCTTACAGTATTCACCAATCAGATCTGGATCATCAAGTCAGGGTGGTGATAAATTTTATGCTAAAAATCCACCTTATGGTGCAATTTTAACTTATCATATTTCTGAAACAATGAAAACCTTAAAGGAAGATAGAATTTCAAAAGAAAAGGAAAAAAATAAGGCAGGAGAGGATATTGATTTTCCTGGTTGGGATAAATTAGATGCTGAAGTAAATCAAGTGAAACCTCGATCAATTATTGAGATACGCGATAGTGAAAATAATTTAATAGACAGATTTAGCGGGACGTATAAAAAAGGATTTAATAGAGTTTCATGGGGATTGACTCAAAATTTAAGTGTAAATAAAATTGCTGGTGCAAGCGGTTTCAATTACCCCTTAAGAATTAATGTTCCCCCAGGCGAATATTCTTTTAATGTTTTTACTGTTGAAAATGATAATATCTCGAAGATTGGAAGTAAGTTTTTTAATGTTAAAAAGATCAATGATAGTTACTTGGACAATCCCCAAAAAGAACTAGATGTTAATTCATTTTACTCTGAGATATTGAATGTTGTTGATAATTATAAAAAGCATAATCATACTTTAACTAAAATTAAGGACGGTGTCAAAGTTTTATTGGGTATTATGAATACTTCAGCTGTTGATAATATAAATGATAAGTATAATCAATATATCAAACTTAGAGAACTCATAAATTCATGTGAAGTTTACTTAAATGGAAATAAATCTAAAAAAGATATAAGAGAGAAAGATTTTCAGTCAATAGGAGATAGATTATCTGTAGCGATTAGGGGAGTTAATTCATCCTATGGATTTACTAAAATGCACAAAGAAAGTCTAGGAAAAGCTGCAATTTTGGTTGAAAAATATGGTGAAATGTTGGATAATATTAAAAAAGAATATGTAGTGCTTAAAAACAGTTTCAATCAAGAAATTATTGATAGTGTTGATTAATTAACATTTTAACAACCAAACTGTAGGTTTTTATACCTGCTTTTTGGTTGTTGTTTTTTAAAAATTTATCATAACTTTTTTTAAAAAGATCCTCATATTTATTTTCATACTTCAAATAATAGTCCCTCTTTTCTTGTAAATTTTTTATTACTCCAGAATTCAATTTTTTTATGTTTATTTCATAATTGATGCTATCAATTTTTTTTTGTTCAGCTAACAAATATTGCATGCCCATAATAAATCCAGAGTATTTTAAAAATTTATTATCACTATTTATTAGTGTATTAATAGAAATGAAGTTTGCTTCATCCTCAAAGGCATAACCAATTTGATGAGCCATTTCATGTGTAATTGTCACTGGAAGTGAAATAATTGGGAGATTATAGTTAATATTAGATTCAAGTGTGAAGGGGTTTATATATCCGCTAAATCCCATGTAAGACAGTGGAGTTGAAAAAACAGATTTCTTTACAGGGAATAAATCTATATTTTTTAATATTAATTTTTGTTGTTTAATGGATTCTATACATTCACTTTTGATTTCACTGAAATCCAGAGATGTAATGACTTTAATATCCTTATTATTTGTAATTTCATTTTGAGTTTTATTGGCCATATCAATATAAAACTTAAGAGTAGTATTTATTTGGTCATTTGAGTAATCATTTTTTTTTAGATAATCAAGATTTGATATCTTATTGTAATTAAAGCCCCATGACCAGTAGAAAAGACAATAAATAATCATGTAGATTTTTATTGTAAAAAAAATTCTATCTCTTCTTCTTTCTTTTTTAAAAAAACGAATAATTATATATAATGGAAACAAAATATATATAATGTCACCAAATGAGAAGGGTATTTCGACAGCAAAATATGATAAAAAATTATACCATTTTAAATATAGTTTTGAGTATGCAGCATCAATTTTAATTAAGGATGTGTTGTTTAAAAACCAAGTGACAGTAAAAATGAGTATAAAAACAACGTTAGATGTTTTTAATATTCTGTTCATCACTATTTTTGATCAACAATTTCAACCTCAAATATTAAGTTAGATTTGGCAGGTATTCCTCTTGATTCTGTTTCACCATATGCAAGATAATATGGTAAGAATAAAGTTGCCTTATCTCCCACATTTAGTAATTTTAGCCCCTCTTTAAAACCCTGTATCATCATGTCTTTTGGGCCAACCTTAGCTTCAATGGGGGAATATCCACCTGCTTGAGCTCTTCTTTGATCAATCATGTTGTATTTTTGAGCGACTTTTTCTATTGAGGTGTCCAGAAGATTCCCATCCTCAAAATAAACCGCGTAATGTGTTAAAATAACCTTATTTTCATCTACTTTTTCACCATTCCCCTTTTCATTAATATAAAACTTTAAACCAGTATTAGTTTCATCAGCATCTTTTTTAAGCTTACTATGAATATTTGAAACTTCTTCTTTTAGTTTAGTCAATTGTTTTTCAACTTCTTTCTTTTTCTTTTCTTCTTCTTTAAAATGATTAGAAAAAACTTTAGAGGCATTAAATTTTTTTGCATTTCTGCCGTCTCTCATAATTTCAACATTAATTATTGAATCCCCTTGTTCAATTTTGTCAACAATATCTTGTCCGTCTAAAACTTTACCAAATACTGTATGTGCACCATCTAACCAAGGAGTTTCTTTGTGTGTAATAAAAAATTGACTCCCATTAGTGCCTGGTCCTGCATTAGCCATTGAAAGTATTCCAGGCGAGTCATGTCTTAGTTCATCTACAAATTCATCTTTAAAGTTATAACCAGGAGAACCTGAACCAGTTCCAGTAGGATCACCTCCTTGAATCATAAAGTCAGGTATTACTCTGTGGAAAGTTAGCCCGTTGTAGTATTTTTTTCCTTTATATTGATTGCTTACTTCGTTATTTTTTCCTTCTGCTAAGGAAATGAAATTTGCAACCGTTACTGGTGTTTGATTAAAAAATAATTCGGTTTTAATTATTCCTTTTGTAGTTTCAATTGATGCGTATATTACTCCATCGTCTTTTTTTTGTGACATATTACATGAAAAATTAATAGTTAATAATAATATTAAAAGATATTTTTTTGAATTCATAATTTAAAATTAAAGTCATTCACTGCTTTTTTAAATTTTTTAATAGCATTATCTAGTTCTCCATCAAATTTACCACCTGCTGCATTTTTATGTCCACCACCATTAAAAAATTCTTTTGCAAACTTATCACATGGAAACGAATTTTTTGATCTAAAAGATATTTTTATTTTGTTTGTTTCATCAAGATCTTCAATAAAAATTGCAGTAAAATCGATATTTTTAAGAGATAAACCATAATTGACTAAACCCTCAGTATCACCTTTCTCATAACCGTTTTCAATTAACTCCTTACTGGATAAAAACATAAAAGTTGTTTTACTATCACTTAAGTATTTCAAATTACCCAAGGCACATCCTAGTAACCTTAATTTGCTAAGATTATTGCTATTATATATGTTATTGTAAATTTTTGAGTGATCAATCCCATTAGAAAGTAATATTGATATTATCGAATGTGTTTCGCTGTTGACTCCATTATATTGGAACGAACCAGTATCTGTCATCATACCAAGGTACAAACAGGTTGATATGTCCTTGTCAATTAAGTTCCTTTTATTAAGTTTGGCAATTATCTTAAAGACCAGCTCACAAGTTGATGATATTTCAGGATATGAAAAAGAAATTTTTGCATAATCTGAGGGAGATTGGTGGTGATCAATCATAACAACTTCATGTCTGTTTTTATTTATATTTTCACCAATTAATCCACATCTTTTTAAGTCATTGAAGTCAAGTGTGAATATTACATCGGCGTCCTGGATTAATTTTTCAGACTTTTCAATATTTTCATCAAATACAATTACATTATTACATCCAGGAACCCAGTTTAAAAAACTTGGATGTTTGTTTGGGGTAACAACACTTACTGTATAATTCAATTTTTTTAAAAAATGATATAGTGCGAGACTGCTTCCGATAGCATCTCCATCTGGATTTGTATGTGTTGTGATTATTATTCTCTTATCTGTGGAAAGTAACTTTTCTAGTTCTTTTATTTTTCCTTCCATAATTTTTCCAAAGATAAGGATTACTTTAGGAATTTTTAAAGTATACTTGGAGTCATTTTTTGTAAATTTATTTTAAAATATAAAATTGAGTTTAATAAATATTTTTAGAAGACCCAGAAATAAAAAGTTCAGGTATTCTCCAAGATATTCAAAATCAAATAAAACAAACTTATATGGTTTTGATTCTGCTTATGCTAAGCACAGAGAAACCAATAGCGTATTTGACAAGTCAAATGCTTGGAGTGAGGCAAGACTGAGATCTAGAAATCGATCTAACTCCCTGTTTTCAAAAACAATTGTTTTTATTGTCTTACTTCTTTGCTTAGTCTTTTTGTATATAATTGATTTTGATTTATCTATATTTTTTTAATGAGAGCAACAATCAATAAATTATCAATTGATTTAGTCAATAAAATTGCTGCTGGTGAGGTTATTCAAAGACCTTCATCGGTAGTGAAAGAGTTAATTGAAAACTCAATTGATGCTGCTTCTAAAAACATAAAACTGCTTATAAAAGATTATGGTAAAACATTGATTGAAATTAGTGATGATGGTATTGGTATGAATGAAAAAGATTTAAACCTTTGCTTCTTAAAACACACAACTTCAAAAATATCTAATTCTAAGGATCTTTTTTCATTGACCACAAATGGTTTCAGGGGTGAGGCTATATCTAGTATTTCATCTGTTGCTAAAATAAAAATATCATCATCTACAGACAATAACGGTATCAGAAAGGTATTGTTTGTGGAAAATGGTGAGGTTGTAAAATCCGATGAAGAGAGTGGCTTAAGAGGAACAACTATTAGTGTTAGTAGTATATTTTACAATGTACCTGCAAGAAGAAAATTTATGAAATCAGATAATGTAGAGCTAAGGCAAATAATAAATGAGTTTACTCGTCAGTCACTTTGTAATCCAAGTTTGTCATTTTCTTTAAAACATAATAATAAAGATTTGTTTATACTTAATAAATCAAATTTAAAGGAGAGAATTACACGATTGTTTTCCAAAAATATTGATAAAAAACTCATTCCGGTAGATGAAAAAACCGATATTGTATCTCTTTCAGGCTTTGTTTTTAAGCCTGAATTCCTGAATAAAACAAATTCTTTACAGTTTTTTTTTGTTAACGGTAGGTTTATTAGAAATAACTACTTAAGCCACTCAATAAGTACAGCTTACGAGGGATTAATAAGACCAGAGTTGCGACCATCTTATATAATTTTTATTGACATTCCCCCTGATCAAGTTGATGTTAATGTTCATCCCAATAAAATTGAGGTTAAGTTTGAAAATGAAAGCTCATTATATTCGATAATGAGAGCTAGTGTAAGACACGCCTTGGGTAAATTTAATATTTCTCCAAATATTGACTTTAGTAATAATATAAATATATCAAATCCTAAAATCAGTGTCAATAAAATTTCAAAACCTTCAATAGATTTTAATTCTGATTTTAATCCATTTTTCACTAATGAAAAGAATAAGATTGATGAAAAAATAGATAAGAATATATACTCATTCTCTGAAAGTTTGCCCTCGTCAATGGATATTTTTAATGAGGATGAGTTAAAAAAATCCTCGACTTACTCAAACTTTAATTTTTTAAACAAATTTATTGTTACTAAAACAAAATCAGAATTACTTATAGTTAATATAAAAAGAGCATATCAAAGAATACTATATGAAAGAATTTTGACTGAAATGAATAATAAAAAAAATGTTTCTCAAACACTCCTATTCCCTGTTAAATTCACTTTCAGTCAAAATAATTTCGATATTTTACATAAATTAAAAGACACCCTAATTCATCTTGGCTTTATTTTTGAAAAATTTTCAAATAAAGAAATTGAAGTGAAAGGAATACATCCAATTTTTAATCATGACAATTTGGAAGATTTTTTTCATGAATTGATTGAAAAAGAGGTTTTAAATTATAAAAACCACTCGTCAAGCATTAATGATTACTTAGCGAAATTAATATGCTTGTCAAAGTCGTTGAAAATTGATCATTTAGTTAATGAAAAAGAGCAGGTTTTACTTTTAAATCAGCTTTTTGCTTGTAAAGAGTCAAAACTTACCCCTGATAATAAGAAAGTGTTTATTTCAGTTGAGGAAAAATATATTAAAAATAAATTCAATTAATGGGAAATACACCAAAAATAATCATTCACTTATTAGTAATAAATGTTATTTGCTTCCTTGGAACACAGTTTTCAGGAACAATAAGTAATGATTTCTTAGCTCTTCATTACTATGAAAATGATAAGTTTTTAATATCTCAACTGTTTACTCACTTATTTATGCATGGAAATATACCTCATCTATTCTTTAACATGTTTGGTTTATGGATGTTTGGCTCTACTTTAGCTAATATTTGGGGAAGTAACAAGTTCTTGTTTTTCTATCTTTCCTCTGGTCTAGGTGCAGCAATACTTCAAATGATAGTATATTATCTGAATATTGATGGTGTAACAACTATTTTGTTAGATTATGGTGTTTCAAATGACTCAATACTAGAAATGTTCAAAACTGGGACCGCCAATCCAATGATTTTTGAATATGTTAGGCAGTCAGAACTTGCAAGTGCAGTTAGTGACTATAATGCAGTAATGGTTGGGGCCTCAGGAGCTATCTATGGTGTGTTGGTTGCATTTACCTTTATGTTCCCTAATTCAAAATTAATGTTATTGTTTCCGCCAATTCCAGTTAAAGCTAAATATCTAATTCCTTTCATCATTTTGGGAGACTTTTTCTTTGGTTTTACGTCTGCTTCTATTGGTCCAATAGCACATTTTGCTCATATAGGAGGTGCATTAACTGGCTTTATTATGATGTGGTACTGGAAGAATAACCAATTCAATAAAAACAGATGGAATTAAAAAATAAAATCAATTTATACATATCAAACTTGAATATTATTGAAAAGATTATTCTTTTAAACATCGTTTTATACCTGTTACCATTTGTATTAAAAACAATCCTTTTTCTTTTCAATGTAAAGGACTTTAGCTTGCTTAACTGGTTTACAATAGATGCAAATTTTTCTGAATTTATTTTAAAACCGTGGTCAATAGTTACATATGGATTTCTGCATGGTAGTTTTAGTCATATTTTTTGGAACATGTTGATATTATATTACTTTGGAAATATTTTACTTAACATATTTGGGGAAAAACTAATTACAAACTTATTTGTCTCTGGTATCGTAGCTGGAGGTTTAACTTATTTAGTTAGTTATAATATTTTCCCTGTCTTCAGAGGAATTAATTCCGCAATGATTGGGGCATCTGCTGGTGTAATGAGTGTTTTAGTTTTTTTAGCTACATACAGCCCTCAATATCGTATTAGAATATTATTTTTTGATGTAAAAATTATTTATATAGCCCTTTTTCTTTTCTTTTATGATATAATACAAATTCCATTGAATAATGCTGGAGGTCATATTGCTCACATTGGAGGAGCAGCTTGGGGTTTTTACTATTGTCAAAAATATAACAAAGGTGAAGACATAATGAATTCAATTACTTCTTATTTCAAGAAAACAAAAAAAAATAGATCATCGTCAACCAATAGATCTACCAAATTTGATCAAAAAACAATCGATTCAATTCTTGATAAGATTTCCGATTCTGGATACGACAGTTTAACAAAAAATGAAAAAGAGTATCTATTCAAAGTAGGAAAAGATAAAAATAAATAATATAATTATATAATTTAAATATTTATAAGGAAAATACTGATAATCAATTATTTAAATTTTTAAAAAAACTAAATGTTGTGTCCCCGTATTTTCGATATTGAACAAAATTTGATATAGTAGATAAGTCATTCTTTGATGAGTGTTCGATAACAATAATACCGTCGTTTTTTAAAATTTTGTTATCAAATATTTTAGTGATAAGGGAATTATACTTTATGAATTTAAAATGATATGGTGCATCAGCGTAGATAATATCAAATTTTAAATTAATTATTTTGAGATAATTATATGCATCTGATTTTATAGTTTCAATATTTAAAGATTGTTTTTGACTAAAATTTTTTATAAAATTTATGCATTTTGTATTATTATCAATTGATATTACTTTTTTTGCGCCTCTTGAGGAAAATTCATAACTAATGTTGCCTGTCCCAGCAAACAAATCCAATACCGCAACATTGTTAAAATCAAATTCATTTTGTAAAATATTAAAAATAGACTCTTTACATCTATCAGTAGTAGGTCTTAACTTAAGGTTCTTAGGGGTATTGATCCTAATTCCTCCTTTATTTCCTCCTATAATCCTCATCAGGAATGTAAATAATCAACTTCAAAATTTTCATTAAATATTTTGTAATTATCTAGAAAATTCTTTGAAATGTCCTCCAAATCATCATAAATGTAATCAATAATATAGTTTACAACTGCTTTCTCAGGCTGAAGGTTATTTTCTTTCATAACAAGAAGAATAAAGTATATAATATCTGTTGAATTTTCAACTTCGTATGAGTTAAAAAACCTTAGAGCTTCTTTGTCAAAAACAAGTATTTTAATTTTAGAATTATCAACATAGACAAAAAACTCTTGTTTATCTCTGTTATTATATATTTTATTAATTAACTCAGTGTTAAAGTGGAAGTAATCAATATTATTGAACAGTTCAACAAGCAAATTGTTTATGTTAACGAATGGAATGTAAACATTTTTAATTTGTAAAGAATCTAGGTTATCAACAGCAATAAAATCATCTTCTATTGTTTGTGTAGTATATTTTAGATAAGCTTTTTTTTCATTATCACTATAAAGTTCATTTGGAACTAAAACATAGAAATCATTTTCTTGAAACAGCACGATATTATTAATTTCAATATTATCAATATTATTATCCAATATTTTTCTTAATTCATCATTGATGTCTTTAATAGGAAGAGGTTTATTAAAATTTTTCTTAACAAACTTCTCCGAATTACCTGAAATGTAGTCCTTTAAAGATAGGGATATGGAGTAATTTCCTACGGAAAGTACAAGAATTTTTTGACTGGATTTATTTTCTTTCAAAATCAAAGGTTGTAGGCCAATTCCCATTGGTACTAACGTCTGAAAGTGAGCCTAAAACTATATCTGGACCATTTACGCCATCTACAGAAACAGTTTGTTTTTCCTGAGTAATTAAATCTTTACTTTGATCGAAAAGAATTAGATCTTTTGAAACTCTGACTTCAAAAACAGGAACATTATAGCCGTTTTTATCTATTATGTCTGCCTTTAATTTAAATTGTTCATCGATTCCATCTACAGGGACAAATGCCATTTTTTGGTATGAGTCATTATTAGAAAATAAAGAATCTTTAACAGAAACGTAACCTAGTGTGTCAACAACTATAACTTCTCTAAGCATATCAATTCTGTAGACTCTATCATATTGCATGTAGCTTGAATCTCGTTTTTGAATAATTGTAAATTGAGCTGAGTCAACAAATTTTACTAATTCTTCAAAACTATTCGAATAAATACCATTAACGCTTTTAAATGCAACCTGAGCATTGCGTATATCTTTTAGTCTATCAATTACTTTTAAATACCTTTCGTTTTTTACTTTATTGAATTCAATTGGCGAATTAATTGATTGATATATTTGATATACTAATATGAGGGATAAAAAATAAAGAACATAGGTGATTTGTTTCCTGTATTTGCCCGTCAAATCTGAAAGTTGAGAGAATATTTTTTCCATAGGTCAAAACAAAACTACAATTTTTTTTAATTTATGAAAACAATTTTGCTTAATCATATTTTATATGTTTTTATTATCTTTCATAAATCAATAATGACAGTATCTGCTTTAATTCCTGCGCGCCTTCATTCCACTAGATTAGAAAAAAAACTATTAAAAAATTTAAAAGGAATTCCTTTAATAGTTCGCACCTATCAGGCTGTGAATTCTTCGAATCTTTTTGACGAAGTGAAAGTAGTCACAGACTCAGATGAAATAATTGATGTTTTGAAAAAAAACAACATAGCTTATTTTAAAAGTATTAAACCCCACAAAACTGGCACAGACAGAATAGCAGAATTTGCTGATGACATGAAATCAGATCTTATAATTAATATTCAGGGTGATGAACCATTTGTAAGAAAAGAAGATTTAAGTAAAATTATCGGTGTGTTTAAAAATGATAGAAATAAAAAAATCAATGTCGCTTCCCTAATGATTAAATTAAATAAAATGGAGGATATTACTAATAACAATAATGTAAAAGTAGTTGTTGATAAAAATAATGATTCTATATTATTTTCCAGAAACCCAATACCATTCGTGAGGGGAGAATATGAGCCCAATTTTTATAAACATGTAGGTGTCTACGCATTTCGAAACATTTATTTAAAAGAGTTTTCAAAATATAAACAAACTCCACTAGAGAGGACCGAGATGATTGAGGCTTTGCGAATTATTGAAAATGGTAAAAAGATAAGGATGATTGAAATATTTAAGGAGCATGTTTCTATAGATACCGTAGAAGACTTTAAAAGAGCTGAATCAATTTTAAGAAAAAAATGATAAAATTCATTTTTCATAAAATTTTAGGTTGGAAGATTGTTGGATATTATAAACTTCCTAGTAAATGTGTCGTAATTGCCGCTCCACATACACATTGGATAGATTTATTTTTAGGATTTGCAATTAGAAATTCAACAGGTGAGAATATAAGATTTATTGGAAAAAGTGAGCTTTTTTTCTTTCCACTTAATTTTTTTATGGAATATATGGGTGGAATTCCTGTCAACAGAAATAGTAAAACAAAAACTGTTGATCAAATTTCAAACTTAATACAAAATAGTAAAGATTTTAAGCTAGCTATATCACCTGAGGGAACTAGAAAAAAAGTTTACAAATGGAAATCAGGCTTTTACTACATCGCAAAAAAATCAAAAATACCAGTGGTATGCATTTCATTGAATTTTAAAAAAAGGATAGTCAAATTTATCAAACCCTATAAACTAACGGAGAATTATGACATAGACTTAAAAAAATTAAAAAATAATTTTAAAGACTCCATTGGGAAAATTGCCGAGTACTCATAAATCCTTCATATTATGATAGAGCTTTTGAACATCTTCATCGTTTTCACAAACCTCTAAAAATTTATATACTTCATTTTTTTGCTCAATGGATAGTTCCTTAAAAGTAGTAGGTATCCTTTCAAATTCGGAACTAATAATTTCAATATCTCTTTTTTCCAATTCACTTTGTATGGATCCAAAAGAAGCATAATTGCCATAAATACACAGAACCTCTTCTTCACTATCAAACACAATCTCTTCCAAACCATAGTCGATTAGATCAAGTTCTAAATTATCAATATCAATACTATTTTTTTTTATTTTAAAAAGACAGTATCTATTAAACATAAATTCAACAGACCCATTTGTTCCAAGATTTCCATTAGCCTTATTAAAATAGCTTCTAATATTACCTACAGTTCTGTTATTATTATCTGTTGTACAATCAATAATTACAGCAATTCCATGTGGTCCATAACCTTCAAGAGTTATTTCTTTATAATTTTCAGTAGTTTTTTCTGAAGCATTCTTAATTGCACGAAGAATATTTTCCTTCGGCATATTAGCAGATTTAGCATTTTGAATTATTGCTCTAAGTCTGGAATTTGATTCTGGATTTGGTCCACCTTCCTTAACGGAAACTACAATGTCTTTACCAATTCTGGTAAAAGTTTTTGCCATTGTTGACCACCTTTTTAGTTTTCTAGCTTTTCTAAATTCAAAAGCTCTACCCATTTTTTAAAGGAAGTTTAACTATTTCTGCTGTAATAAGCTTATCTCTTATTTTTAGGTATATACTTTCGCCAACTGAAAATTTTTTGTTTATATAGCCAATTCCTATTCCAGTTTTATGAGTCGGAGAAAATGTCCCCGATGTTACGTTACCAATTATCTTTCCAGAAGCATCACATATTTCATATCCATTTCTAGGAATTCCCCTTTCAATCATTTTAAAATGAATCATTTTATTTAATGATTTATTCATAGAATTAATCACTCTATCCTTGCCGATAAAATCTTTGTTTAAATTCGTAGCCCACATCAAATTTGCTTCATATGGTGTAGTATTGTCATCAATATCATTACCGTATAAACAGTAGCCCATTTCCATTCTTAATGTATCACGAGCTCCTAATCCAATTGGTTGTAATCCATACTTTTCACCTTTTATTAATAAGTCATTCCAAATTAGTGATATCACCTCTTTATTGATATAAATTTCAAAACCTTTACTGCCTGTATAACCAGTGTTAGAAATGATGATTTTAGAGTTGTAAAAAAATATTTCTTGGAAATTAAATTTTTTGAGTGAACTGAAATCTTGATTAAAAACGTCGTTAATCAAATAAATTGATTTTGGACCTTGAACAGAAATTAAGCCTATATTTTCTGACTCATTTGTAATTTCACATTGATAACCACCCAAATTTGTTTTTATCCAATTCCAATCCTTTTCAATATTTGAGGCATTAACAACCAACATGTATTCTTGTTCATTGCATCTATATATAATTAAATCATCAACTATTCCTCCATTATTATTTGTAAAACAATTGTATTGAGCACCATTTATTTCAATCTTATAAATATCATTAGTGCATATGTAATTTAAAAAAGCCGATGAGTCTTTGCCAGAAACAAAAAATTCGCCCATATGAGACACGTCAAATATCCCTACATTGTTTCGAACGCAATTATGCTCTATTGAGATTCCTTGATACTGGATTGGCATATTGAATCCACCAAAATTTACCATTTTAGCGTTAAGTTCAACATGCTCTTTGTAAAGAGGAGTTTTTTTCATCAAATTATTTACAAATTAAGACTAAATTTTATTACTTTACAAAGATGAAATTAATAAAGACTTTTATTATATTTTTTGCATGCATATTAACCTCATTTATTTCATTTTCTCAAATTTCTGTGGATCAAGAGTTAAGAGGAAGAGTTGCAGGTTTGACTGTTTTTACACAAACTGGTACACCCGGTGCTCCAAGTTACATAAGGATTAGAGGAAATGGCTCATTACTTGGGAATAACAGACCTCTATTCATATTGGATGGAGTTCCTTATGAAAATTATGTTATTGGGGCTAATTCAAGGTTTCCTGGTCTTGACTTGTTATCACTAATTAATACTTTAGATATTGAAAGTGTTGCTGTTTTAAAAAACGCTAAAGATGTTGCACCATACGGAGTTAAGGGTGCAAATGGAGTTATAGTTATTACTACTAAAAAGGGTGTTAAGCAGGGACCTACTTTGAAGGATTTACTAGTCGATATGGAAATTTTAAAATGACATTATGAAAAAAGATATTTTACTTTATTTTTTACTAATATTTCCTTTATTCATTTTTTCACAAAACTTCACCAGGCAAGACACTCTAAGAGGATCGGTTACTCCTCAAAGAGCTTGGTGGGATCTCACTTACTACCATCTTGATATTTCAGTTGATCCTGACAATCAATATATTAAAGGTAGCAATAAGGTTCATTACAAGGTCCTAGATTCGAACAAAGATGAAATGCAAATAGACCTCCAAGAACCTCTGAAAATTACCAAAATTATACAAGATGAAAGCCCATTGGATTTTCGATCTGAGGGTTATTCTCATTTTATAAAACTCAAAAAAAAACAAAAAAAGGGTCAATTAAAATCTGTCACAATATATTATGAAGGAAACCCAAAAATTGCTGTAAATCCACCCTGGGATGGTGGTTTAACATGGACAAGGGATTTCAATGGAAAACATTTTGTAGCTAATAGTAATCAAGGTATTGGTGCTAGTATTTGGTGGCCAAATAAAGATCACATGTACGATGAGGTTGATAGTATGTTGATTAGTGTTAATGTACCAAAAGACTTAGTTAATGTTTCTAATGGAAGGTTGCGATCTGTTGATGATTTTGGAGATACAAAAACCTATAATTGGTTTGTTTCAAATCCGATAAATAATTATGGAGTTAACATAAATATAGGCGATTATTTAATGTTTTCGGAAAAGTATGATGGAGAAAGGGGAGAGTTGGATATGGTTTATTATGTTTTGAGAGATAATATTCTAAGAGCAAAATCACACTTTAAGGATGCTATCAAAATGATGGAAGCATTTGAATATTGGTTTGGTCCTTATCCTTTTTATGAAGATAGTTTTAAGATTGTGGAGGTTCCCTATCTAGGAATGGAACACCAAAGTTCAATCACTTATGGAAATAGATACATGAAAGGTTACAAAGGGATGGATTTATCTAGAACAGGTTGGGGTTTAAAATTTGACTACATAATTATACATGAAGCTGGCCATGAATGGTTTGCTAACAATATCACATATAAGGATATAGCTGATATGTGGGTTCATGAATCTTTCACAACATATTCAGAAAATCTATTTCTGGATTACCATTATGGAAGGGAGGCATCATCAGAGTATGTTATTGGTACCAGATCTTCTATAAGAAATAAATCTCCTATTATTGGAAAATATGGTGTTAATCAGAGAGGAAGTGACTTGTATTCAAAAGGTGCAAATGTTCTTCATACTTTACGTCAAATTTGCCAAGATGATGAAAAATGGAGAAAAATCTTAAGAGGACTTAATAAAGAATTTTACCACAAAACAGTTACAACACAAGAAATTGAGAACTATATCTCTGAAAATATGAACTATGATCTTACTAAATTCTTTGATCAATATCTTAGGGATTTTAGAGTTCCAACACTTGAATATTTCATTGAAGATGGTGTTTTAAACTATAGATGGATAAATGTTATTAATGATTTCAAAATGCCTGTGGAACTTCTAGTTAATGAGAAACAAATTTATATCGAGGCTGAATCAAGTTATAAAAAGCTTAAAATTGACTCAGATAAGATAAAAATTAGTAATGATTACTATGTTTTCTCTCAAAAAATTTAAGCATTTAATTAATTTTTATACTTAGAGTTTCTGAATCCTTGTTATGTGTGATTTCAATTTTATCACCCTTTTTGATTTCACTATTGACGATTTTTTTAGCTAAGGGGTCTTCAAGATGTTTTTGGATTGCTCTTTTTATTGGTCTTGCACCAAATTCTTTATCATAACCTTTATTCGAGATAAATTTTAGGACTTTATTGTCAATTTTTACGTGATAGTCTATTTCTTTCAGTCTAGTAATGAAAATATTGATTTCAATTTTTGCTATTTTTTCAATTTCATTGGTATGCAACTGATTGAAAACTACTATTTCGTCAATTCTGTTTAGAAATTCTGGGGAAAACTTTTTACTGAGACTCTTTTTTAACACCTCGGATGATAGTTTATTTTCATCTTTCTTCTTGTAATCGGTGTCAAATCCTACACCAGTTCCAAACTCTTTAAGTTTTCTGGTTCCAATATTAGAGGTCATTATGATTACGGTATTTTTAAAATCAATTTTCCTTCCAACACTATCAGTTAGATATCCATCATCTAAAACTTGTAATAACATGTTAAAAACATCTGGATGAGCTTTTTCAATCTCATCCAATAAAACAACAGAATATGGTTTTCTTCTTACTCTTTCACTGAGCTGACCTCCCTCTTCGTATCCGACATAACCTGGGGGTGCCCCAATTAGTCTACTTACGGAAAACTTTTCCATATATTCACTCATGTCAATTCTTATTAATGAATCCTTATTATTAAATAATTCTTCACCTAGGGATTTAGCGAGTTGAGTTTTTCCGATTCCCGTTTGTCCAAGAAAAATAAATGATCCAATAGGTTTATTGGGATCTTTTAAACCTGTTTTATTTCTTTGTATAGCATTTACAACGGCATCAACAGCATCATCTTGACCTATTATTTTGTCTTTTAAACTTTTTTCAAGATTAAATTCCACAACATTTTCAGTTTGATCAATTTTTCTTAATGGAACACCTGAAATGAGGGAAACTACCTCAATAATATTATCCTCGGAGACAATTTCTCTTTTTTTCTTTAATTCGTCATCCCACATACTTTGTTGATCAAGTAATTCTTTTTCAATTTTTTTCTCATCATCTCTTAATCTCGCTGCTTCTTCATATTTCTGGTTTTTAACCACGGTATTTTTTTTGTTTCTTACAGATTCAAGTTTATTTTCAAGTTCAACTATTTCTTTAGGAACATCCATATTTGTAATGTGTACTCTCGAACCAGCTTCATCCATTGCATCAATTGCTTTATCTGGAAGATTCCTGTCATTAATATATCTGTCGGTTAATTTAACACATGCTTCAATAGCTTCATCCGTGTATTTAACGTTGTGGTGATCTTCATACTTATGTTTGATGTCATTTAATATCTCAATAGTTTCATTAACAGATGTTGGCTCCACAATAATCTTTTGAAATCTTCTTTCAAGAGCACCATCTTTCTCAATATACTTCCTGTATTCGTCAAGGGTTGTTGCACCAATACACTGTATTTCCCCTCTTGCTAAGGCAGGTTTAAACATGTTTGAAGCATCAAGACTACCCATGGCTCCACCAGCTCCAACAATTGTATGTATTTCATCAATAAATAAGATTATATCTTTATTCTTTTCAATTTCATTCATAACCGCCTTCATTCTTTCTTCAAATTGACCCCTATATTTTGTTCCGGCTACAACACTTGCCAAATCAAGAGATATAACACGTTTATTGTACAAAAGTCTAGAAACTTTTCTTTCCACTATTCTCAAGGCTAAACCTTCAGCTATGGCAGATTTACCAACACCAGGCTCACCAATTAACAATGGGTTATTTTTCTTTCTCCTGCTTAATATTTGAGAAACTCTCTCTATCTCTTTGTGTCTTCCTATAATAGGATCAAGCTTGCCCTCACTTGCAAAGTGAGTTAAATCCCTTCCGAAATTATCTAATACTGGTGTTTTTGATTTTTTTGATTTATTTGATGTAGATTTTACATTAAATGGATTTTCTTCGATTGGTTCTTCTTGTTCTGATTCATCATCAAATGTTTGGGATGATTTAATTTCATCTGAACTTTCTTTAGTTTCTGAGATTTGCTCTTTAAACTGATCTTTAACTACATCGTAACTAAGATTTAGTTTTTCCAATAGTTTTGTTGTTGGATCATTTTCATTTCTTAATATACAAAGAAGTAAATGAGCTGTATTTATTGAGTTCCCCTGAAACAACTTGGCTTCTAAAAAAGTTGTTTTAAGTGCTCTTTCTGCCTGTCTAGTTAAATGCAAATTTTTTCTAAGATTTTCCTCGTAATTCATTATTGGATTTGGGGGACTTAGTATTTCAATTTTTTTTCTCAAAAAGTCAAGATCAATATCTAGAGAATTTAAAATTTTAATTGCTTTTCCACCACCATCTCTTAGTATTCCCAAAAGAAGGTGTTCAGTACCAATAAAGTCATGTCCAAGTCTAATTGCCTCCTCTTTACTGTATGTAATTACGTCTTTAACTCTCGATGAAAAATTATCGTCCATTGGGTAAATGTAATAATTAATAAAAATAAACTAAAATAATTCAAACTTATTCTTAAAAACAAGCTTATAATGTTAATAAGTTTGCAAAAATCGTACCTATTTAAATTTAATTTTTTTCCTCATATGAGTATCTTTATAAACTAGAAAAAATTACTATGGCAGAAGGTGAAAAATTGATACCAATAAATATTGAAGAAGCTATGAAATCCGCATACATTGACTATTCAATGTCTGTGATAGTATCGAGAGCTCTTCCCGATGTTAGAGATGGTTTAAAACCAGTACACAGAAGAGTGCTTTTCGGAATGAGTGAACTTGGTTTAAGGTCAAATAGTAAATACAAAAAATCTGCATTTATTGTAGGTGAAGTTTTAGGAAAGTACCATCCTCACGGTGACAGTTCTGTATATGACACTATGGTAAGAATGGCTCAAGAATGGAGTTTAAGATACATGTTAGTCGATGGGCAAGGTAATTTTGGGTCAATTGATGGTGATAGTCCTGCTGCAATGAGATACACAGAGGCTAGACTGAAAAAAATTTCTGAGGAAATGGTTGAAGATCTGGATAAAGATACTGTTGATTTTCAATTAAATTATGATGATTCTATCAAAGAACCTACAGTCCTTCCAACTAAAATACCCAGTTTACTAGTAAACGGCGCATCAGGAATTGCTGTGGGAATGGCAACCAATATGCCGCCGCATAATTTATCTGAGGTTATTGATGGCACAGTGGCATATATTGATAATACCGATATCGAGGTTGATGAACTAATAAAGCACGTAAAAGCACCTGATTTTCCAACTGGAGGTGTTATTTATGGTTATGATGGCGTAAAAGATGCATTTGAAACAGGAAGAGGTAAAGTTGTCATGAGAGGTAAAGCCTCTTTTGAAGAGGTTGATGGACGTGAATGTATTATAGTTAGTGAAATTCCTTACCAGGTAAACAAAGCAGACATGATTCAAAGAACTGCGGAACTAATAAATGATAAAAAAATCGAAGGAATCGCAAACATAAGGGACGAGTCTGACAGAAAAGGGATGAGAATAGTATACATTCTTAAAAGAGATGCAATTCCTAACATTGTCTTAAATACTTTGTTCAAGTATACAGCACTTCAATCATCTTTCAGTGTAAATAATATTGCATTAGTAAATGGGAGACCAAAACTCCTAAATCTAAAAGAAATGATCAAATATTTTGTTGAACATCGCCATGATGTTGTAGTTAGGAGAACAAAATTTGATTTAAGAAAAGCTGAAGAAAGGGCACATATCCTGGAGGGTTTAATTATTGCCTCTGATAATATTGATAAAGTAATAGATATAATTAAAAAATCCTCTAATGCTGATGAAGCAAGAAAAAATTTAATCAAAGAATACAGTCTTTCTGAAGTTCAAGCTAAAGCAATCGTTGAGATGCGATTAAGACAACTGACTGGACTTGAACAGGACAAACTTAGAGATGAGTTTAATGGGTTGTTAGAACTTATTAAAGATTTAAAAGACATTCTAGATGATAAATCAAGGAGAATGTCTATAATAAAAGAGGAACTTATTGAAATAAAAGAAAAGCATGGTGATGAAAGAAGATCAGTAATTGAATTTTCAGGTGGGGAATTAAGTATTGAAGATATGATTCCAGATGAAAAAGTTGTTTTGACAATTTCACATGCTGGATATATTAAAAGAACCGCCCTGGCAGAATACAAAACACAACATAGAGGTGGTGTGGGTCAAAAAGGCTCAACAACCAGAAGTGAAGATTTTCTCGAGTACTTATTTGTCGGTACTAATCATCAATACATGCTATTCTTTACGCAGAAAGGAAAATGTTTTTGGATGAGGGTTTTTGAAATTCCTGAAGGTAGTAAATTGTCAAAAGGAAGAGCTATACAAAATTTAATTAACATAGAACCCGATGACAGGGTAAAAGCATTTATTTGTACCCAAGACCTCAAAGATGAAGATTACATCAACAATCATTTTGTTATAATGTGTACAAAGAAAGGTCAAGTTAAAAAAACTTCTCTCGAACAGTACTCAAGACCTAGGTCAAACGGTATTAATGCAATTACTATCAAAGATGGAGACGAACTTTTAGAAGCTAAATTAACTACTGGAAATTCTCAGATACTAATGTCTGTTAAATCTGGAAAATGCATAAGGTTTGAGGAAGGAAAAACAAGACCAATGGGAAGAAATGCATCAGGTGTAAGAGGAGTTAGACTAAAAGACGGCAATGATGAGGTTATTGGTATGCTTTCAGTTAATGATATGGACAGTGATATATTAGTTGTTTCTGAGAACGGATACGGAAAGCGTTCGAAATTAGATGACTATAGAATTACAAACAGAGGGGGAAAAGGGGTTAAAACAATTTCAATAACTGAAAAAACAGGCGATTTAGTTTCAATAAAGAATGTCTCTGACGGAGATGATTTAATGATAATAAATAAGTCAGGAATAGCGATTAGAATGGAAGTTAGTTCATTAAGAGTTATGGGACGAGCCACACAGGGTGTGAAATTAATTAATTTAAAGGATAACGATTCAATTGCAGCTGTAGCTAAAGTTGTTTTAGATGACGAAGAAGTTCAAGATATTGATGATATAGATGTTGTTGATGATGATCAAATAAATTAATACATTTAGAAAATTATGAGAAATTTAATATTCATTGTGATTATACTGCTTTCTTTTGGTGTTGAGGCACAAAAAAAGGAATTAAGAAAAATTGATAAGTTAGTTTTAGAATCTTTCTATAAAGAGGCAAAAGATGAGCTTAACAATGCTAAAAATTTAATATTATCGTCTGAAGATAAATATAAAGCTCAATTTTACTTTTATGATTCTAAAGTAAGTAGTGAGTTAAAAGAGTTTGAAAATGCTATAAGTTCACTAAATGAATTAAATAATCTTAATCCTAGTGATAATCTACCTACTAAATTACAGCAGGAGTATTCAAATTTAAATATAGTTGTTTCTAATGCAGTTGTAAACGCAGCTGTTAAAGATAATCAGGATGGTAATTTTATTGATGCTTCAAAGAAATTGATCATGGCATATGAAATGGATACCGACCAGTATGTTGATTACCTATATTTTGCAGCTGGCAGCTCTGTTAATGGAAAGGATTATGGAAAGGCATTAGAGTATTATTTAATGCTTAAAAACATGAACTATACTGGAATTATTGATGAATATTTTGTCACCAACAATGAAACCGGTGTTGAAGAAAAAGTATCACAAACTGAATACGATTTATTAAAAAGTTCAAAAGATTATTCCAATCCACGAATAGGCAAAACAGATTCAAGATACCCTGAAATCGTAAAAAATATTGCTCTAATATATGTTCAACAAGGAAAAAATGATTTGGCAGAAGCAGCAATCAAAGAGGCTAGAGATATTCAACCAGATGATGTGAGCTTACTTCTTAATGAAGCTGATCTATATATAAGAATTAGTAATAATTCTGATAATGATGATGATAGACTTCTTTACAGGAATAAATTTAAAAATCTAATGGAAAAAGCTATTGAATTGGATCCAGAAAATGGTATTCTATACTATAATCTAGGTGTAATATATGCTGAACAGGGAGAACTTGAATTAGCTAAAGAAAAATATTCTCAGGCAATAAAACTTATTCCTGACTATGTAGATGCGTATTTAAATTTGGTTTCTGTTATTCTCGAAGATGAGGTTGCTATAGTCGAAGAAATGAATAGCCTTGGTAATTCTAAAAAAGATAACCTTAGATACGATGAACTCAAAGAATCTCGAGAGAATTTATATCGTGAATGTGTTCCATTATTACAAGAATTGATAAAAGTTTCACCCTCTAATATTGATGCTCTTAATACACTAAAAAATATATATGGTGTGTTGGGAGAAAATGAGGCTTTTATGCAGGTTAAAGCTATGATTGAAGAACTAGAATCTAATTAGATAATTCTTTTGATCTTTTGAATATAATGTGTTATTCTACTTTCCTCATGATTGTATATTCCATTTGACTTTAGCTCATCAATTCTTACTTTTCCATATGCATGCACTACTTTATTATTTTCAAATACTATCCCCACATGTGTTATTTTATTAATATTTTCTCCAAAAAAAACTAAATCTCCAAATTTAAAGTCGTCTTTAATTTCTATTCCTATTTTGATTTGATCCTTTGAGTCTCTTGGCAATATGATGTTTATTGTTTTAAAAACTGATTGAACAAATCCAGAGCAATCTACACCAAATTTTGTTTTCCCTCCCCATAGATAAGGTGTATTGATAAACGATTTTATTGTTTCTAATAAAGGTTTTTGTTTGTTTTTTTTTGTTAAGGTGTAATTGAGAAATTTTGCAGAACTAATTAAGCTTCCTGTTGGTATAATAATATTATGATTAGACTTACATATATTAATTTCACTTGAGCAAAATTCTCTTTTGGAGTCAAGAACTTTACAATAATCTTTTTCGAAAATTGAATTGAAATGAAGATTTCTTATCCAACCTTGATATTTGTCAAGATCACTTTCTATGAAACTCCATTTATTTTTTACATTAAGTATTCTAATAGTTTCTCCAAAAAATAGTTGATTTATCATTTCAGATTTAGCATCATTTTTTTTTCTTACGGGGACAACATTCAACTCAATTATACCGAATTTCATAATAATCAAATTTAATTTAAAAAAAATAAAAAAGTTTCTCGACCATATTCTTTAAATTTATACCGTGTTAATTGAGCAAATCTATACATCTTGTTTGTCACAAGCATCATACTATATAGAAAGTGGAGGTGAAGTAGTTGTTATTGATCCAACTAGGGAAGTAGATCATTTTATTGAAAAAGCTAGATTATCAAGTGCAAAAATTAAATATATTTTTCAAACACATTTTCATGCTGATTTTGTTAGTGGTCATCTTACCCTATCCAGAAAAACTGGTGCTCCAATTGTCTATGGACCTAATGCAGATCCCTCATATGATTGCATTATTTCCTCAGATGGAGATGTTTTTAAGATTGGGGCTTTAACATTTAAAGTTATTCATACGCCTGGACACACATTAGAAAGTACATCATATTTGCTATTTGACAAGGATGGTAAGCAACATTCAATTTTTACAGGTGATACTTTGTTTTTAGGTGATGTAGGAATCCCCGATGTTGCTCAGAGATATAAAGGAATGAGTAAAGAAGATTTAGCAGGAGTTTTATATGATTCTATAAATAATAAAATCAAACCTTTGAATGATGATATTACAGTATATCCTGGACATGGAGCTGGATCTGCATGTGGAAAAAGTATGATGAAGGAAACTGTAGATTCACTGTCAAATCAAAAAAATATTAATTATTCACTTAATGGGACTTTTACAAAAAAAGAATTTATAAAAGAGTTAACTAACAATCTTCCTGAGCCTCCTGCTTATTTTCCTGCAAATGTTAAATTAAATCAGGAAGGATATGATGATTTAAGTGTTATTATGAATAATTCATTAAATAGTATCTCATTTGATGAATATAAAGAGTTAATCAAAAATGATGATATTACTATTCTAGATACCAGAGATTCCAATGATTTTGTGAAATATCATTTACCAAATTCAATTTTTATTGGCTTAAATGGACGCTTTGCTCCATGGGTAGGGGAGATTTTGAAAGATGTAAATACACAAATAATCTTTATATGTAATAGTGGTAAAGAAAAAGAAGTGATTATGAGATTAGCTAGAATTGGCTTTGATAAATGTATTGGATATATCAATATTGATAATGAGGATCAAATTTTATCATATTCAAAACCTAATTCTCTAAAATGTGTTAGTCCATCTGATTTTGTAAAATCAGTTAAAAACTCTAATGTTATAGATGTGAGAACAAACAATGAATATAAAAATGCCAACTTTAAGACATCTCAAAACATACCATTAAATACTATACAGTCCGAAATAGATAATATTTCTGATAATTCATATGTTTTTTGTGCTGGTGGATATAGAAGTGTAATTGCTTGTTCTATTCTAATGAAGAATGGAAAAAAAGATTTAATTAATGTCCTAGAGGGTTACTCAGGTATTAATAAACATATTGAATCACAATTATGAGATTAATTTATTTCATAATTATTATTTCACTTTCACTACATTCTCAAAATGAAATCAAATCAATAGATTTTGATGAGTACTCATCTTTATCCAAATCTATAGACTTTTTAATTGTTGATGTTAGAACACCTGAGGAATATAAAATTAGTAGGATAAATAATTCCATTAATATTAATTTTTATGATGAAAAATTTATCAATATGTTCAAAAAGATAGATTATGATAAACATGTACTAATTTATTGTAGATCGGGCAGAAGAAGTCTTGAAGCAGTTAAAATATTGACTGATGAAGGATTTGGCAAAATCTATGATTTAAAGGGAGGTATTTTGGCTTTGGATAAATTAAATATTGATTTTAGTTCCCTCGATGACTAAAGTTCCTTTCCAACTTCCAGAGCTACAAAACTGATATTTTTTTACATTACTAAAACCAGATTCTGTAAAAAGTTTTTCCCATTCATTTATTTTCATAAGTTTCATTATGGATATACCAGTTTTTTCTTGCCAGTCGTGACAATCAGAATTTTCGTAATAAAAATCAATTCCCATCACAAATTTCCCATTTTTATTTAACCAATTATTAAAGATATTTTTAAGAACATTTAGTGGATTTTCAAAATAATATAAAACCTCCATTGATATCACAGCATCTACTTTATCTACTGGTTTCCATCTCAACAAATCACCATGAAAATATTGATTATTTGAATCCAGTTTTTTTGCTTTTTTAATCATCAAATCAGATCCGTCTATCCCAGAGGAACTTTTACAATTTGGGTGTTTCCCAATATACCTAACAGCCCATCCATTCCCACAACCAGCGTCAATAATCGAAAATTTTCCTTTTGAATTGACTATAATATCAAACATTTTTGAAACAGATTCAAAGTGATTTTTTTCCATGCCATCATCCTTACCGTTCCTAACCCAATTGGAGAAGGTTTCTATAGGTGTTTTCATATCAGGCTTTCTTTCTTGTTGTAATAACGTATGTAGTGTAAGTAAAAATAACAATTATAAACTCCCAGTAAATAACATAATATGGCCATTCTCCAATAATTAGTGGATTATTAACATTAGGAGGGTAGGCTAAATACATATAATTAGAATCAATTTGAAAATTCAATGGCATAACAATCATAAGTACAACATTCAAATATAAAACTACTCTAAGCCATGAAAACTTAGTTATTTCATAATTTAAATAATTATACATGAATATCGGAAGTAAAATAATACCTGCATGGCTAAAATGATATTCAATATACTCATAATTAGATCCATCGAAATTATTTATTTGTGGAGTTAAAAAAGCTTGAATTCCACCAATTATTCCCGCGTAAAATAAGAATTCAAACAAAACTTTATTCTTTTTAGTAAATAGTATAAAACATGCAATAAGATTTGAAATTCCACATAAGTGCAACGGTAAATTCTCAGAAATATTCCAATATCCATTAGCAATATTTCTAGCATGACCAGTAACTGTGGTTATTATTAATAGAATTGCAATTGATTTAGCTAAAAAAAGTCTCTGTTTGTAAGATAATAGTCTTCCTATCAAGAGGACCAGTAAAATATATAGTAATGAAACTATAGTATTTCTTGTCCATTCATTGGAAAGAAAATCAATTACATAGTTTTCTGTGTTCACTCTATCTAAAATAATTAATAATATTCAATAAAACTATTTCTGAGACAGGATCATAATTTAAGTTTTCAACTAGTTTTAACGTAGATAAAACCATTTTTCCTTTATTATGTTTTACAATAGAAAGATCAGATCCAGACCAAACTTCGCCTGAGCCAATATAATTCCTTTTTAGTATGTTTCCATCAGGTATTCTATCAAAAGCAATTGTTTGAACAATATTTTCACCTTTAAAATTTCTTAAACTAATGGTTGGGGCAATATTTTCATAAACCCCACTCATATTAACATTTACAGGAAGATTTTCAAAAAATTTATGCTTAGAGTTAATGTGTAGTATACCATCCCATAAACCTTGTGATATATTTTTAATAGGTTTTTGTGGTAAATAATCAATACCATCTGGCACAAATGTTAAATTTGGTCCGATTCTTTTTCTAGTTTTTCCAGGTATTTTTAAAAAAATTGCATTACCACCACTAGCTACAAAAACATTAATATTGTCAATAAGGTTCTTAAAATTATTTTTAATATTAGTATTGCCTTTTTCAACTATATTTCCATCTTTGGAACTAACAAATTCATTATCTGATTGGTTTATAATTACTGTTGTGTTTTTGTCAGTTTTTTCATTAAAAATCTCATAACTGATATTATATTTTTTTAAAAAATCGGTTAATTTTTTTTCTTCTTTAATTATAGCAACTTTCAGGTTTTTATTCCTTCTTTCAACAAAAAAAACATCAAAATTTATTGTTGTTGAATAGTCTACATTTCCATTATTAATTAATGAAACTTTAATTTGATATTCTCCATTATCTAGACTATTTCCTAATTGAATTTTTTCAAGTTCTGTAATTCCGTTTTTTACATCAACTAAAAACTCATTTGCATAGATCGTTTTTTCTGTATTATTTCCTGATTTTTTGTCAACACTAAACTTGACTTTATTTGTTTCATTATTATTTTCATTAATTATAGTAGTTGAAAATTCAACATTATCACCAGAGTAATAATTTCTTTTTCCAGTTCTAATTACAGCAATTTTAGACATATTACCTTCCTTAGTTTTTTCATATGCTGAACCCTTAGGATTTCTCCATAAGTCTAATAATCCAGCACCAATAATCCAATCTCCGGCTGTTAAAGCATGAACACAGTAACCTATAACGTTATTATTTGATCTTATTGCTTCTAACATTCTCTTATTAGCTATCCCATGTATTTCTTGCTGTTTTTTGTAAAAATTAGATGCAGATTTGAAAACTTTAATTAAACCTGTTTCTTTTAGCTTTTTCTTAATTTCTCTGTTAAACCTGAGGTGATATAAGTAAGGGTATGTAATTGGATTACCATCTTTTAAAAATCTCAATTCATTATCTTCCATATCGGGAAGGCTTCCATAACCTATTTCTGAAACATATGAGGGTATATTTGGAACAACATTTCTTCCAGGTGTTCTAGCCTTAAGACCAAGTCTTTTATTCTCCTCAGGTGTCTTTCCAATCGTTAAGAAACCATCGAATTTATTATTATTTATGTTTGGTCCAGGATAATTATGAATATCGTTGAATTTAAATGCTTTTGTGCTGTAGGGGAGATATAAATTAGCTCCTTCAGCCCATCCACCAGACTCATCTAGAATTAGTCTTGTTGGATCAAGCTCTCGTGCTTTTAGTGACATTGGTTTTAACATGTTTGCTAGTACAGGTCTTCTAATTTCATTAAATAACTCCCATTGTACAATAGAAGGATGGTTCCTATCCCTAAGAATTGATTCAGTAATTTCATTTTCAACTCTTTGAGGTAAATATGGTGTTTCAATAGGCATATCCATACATTCTATTGCCATACTTCCTACAGTTAATACACCAATTGAATCTGCTAGGTGTAACCATTCCTTTGGTGGAGGTTTTCTCCAGGGTCGAATCATATTAAATCCGGCCTTTTTTGCTAATAAAATTTCTTTTATCATCATTTCTTTTGAATCAGGATATGAAAGTTTCACTGGATATAATCCTTCAAAAAAAGCAGCTTTCAAATATAATGGCTTATCATTTAGGTAAAATTTATTGTTTTTTACTGTAAATTCTCTGAAACCAAATGTTTCTTTAACATTATCTAGTTCAGTAAAAACTGTATCATTATCAATGATATTAACTTTTTCTAGTTTGATGTCAAATTCATACAAAAAAGGACTATCGGGTGACCAGGTTTTATGATTTTTAATTCTATTTTTTACTTTTTTAATGACATTTAGATTTGAATTCTCTAGTTTTAAAAATTCTTCAAACTTTTGATTTTGGTTAACATTATATTTCAATTTATATAATCCATCACCTAAACCATTAGTTATTTCATTTATAACCTCTATCTCTCCATTTTTAAAGTTTCCTGTTATAAAGACGTCTTTTATGTGTGTCTGTGCTGTGTATGAGAGAAATACATCCTGCCAAATTCCTCCAGTGTATGAACCTCTCCATTGTGGAGTCTCCATCTGTCCAATTCCATCAATAACTTTGTCTTGAATTGTTATTGGTCCCATAACTTTTACTATTAATACGTTTTCTCTATCAAAATCAATTATATGTTCAATGTTGAAACTAAAAGGACTAAACCCACCTTCGTGAAAACCAACTGAATTATTATTTAAAAAAACTTCAGTTATATAGTTTGAGGCATTAAAATTCAAATGAATTTTATTACCCATTTTATCTTTATTTACATTAAAACTTGTTCTGTAGTAAACAACTCCTTCATAATCCTTTTTAAACCTCTCCCATACACTTGGAACAGTAATACTTTCAATTGTTCCCTTTGAAAACCCTTCATTAGTATTATAAGATTCTGATTTACCAATGTTGTTATAATCATATATTATTTCCCATTCTCCATTCAAATAGGTAATATCATCTCTGATTTGTGAGTAGTTAATAAGAAATAAAAAAATAAAAATTAATGATGAAATCTTTTTCATTTATTTGATATTTGAGAACCCCTCTGGAACCACAGGATAGGTCATTTCCCTTAAAAGATTCCTTAGTTCTTCTGTTTTAGGGTGTGTTTTATTAAATATTAAATTATTCCATTCTTTAGGATCGTTGGAGTTATTATATAATTCTTCCTCACCAGTATTATACAATATATATCTCCAATCTCTTGTTCTAACTGAATAGTGATGATTAGATGGTATATCAGCATTTTTATCAGAGGTATAGACTACACTTAAAGCTCCATCTGGCC
>Ga0209433_10000057_pt1 | contig 33030 bp, 19 predicted proteins | sample METZYME_5_50m_FD_187552 | JGI IMG/M metagenome (GOLD analysis project Ga0209433, IMG submission 187552) | Marine microbial communities from oxygen minimum zone in mesopelagic equatorial Pacific - METZYME_5_50m (SPAdes) (version 2) | ecosystem: Environmental > Aquatic > Marine > Oceanic | place...
GAATAGGTTATGATACAAACGCTGGAGATGTTTCTTTAAGTGCATTTACATCAGATCAAACTTTAGCAGCAGGTACTTATTCTAAAGATTCTAATAATGATATTTTAATTAAAAGTTTTGCAACTGTTTGGGGTGGTCCCGGTATAAGTAATTTTGGTTATAGTTATACTGGAACAACTCAACCTACATTTACAACTACAAGTGGTCATCCTGTACCAGGTCTCGCAGGCACTTATACTAAAGGAATTGTTACTTGGTCAGGAAGCGGCACATATATGGATGGCGATTTAACTATGACAGCTACCAGATATGGAGGCGGTAGGACTATTGGTTTAAGGTGGCTTGACGGTACACACACATTTGATATATATAATCTTTCTACAAGTGGTGTTACTTGGAATGCTGATTTAACTTATGTAGCGGCCCCGGGTGCACCAACTATAAAAGCAGAAAGTGGAGATGGAACTGTAGCAAATTTTAGAAATAACCCAACATCTACAGAAGGTTATTTAGGATTTTCAAGACATGGCTCTTTACGTCCGGGGTCAGCAGGTGGCAGTTCAGGGCAAGGCGGATATGTTCAAATATTTTTTTAATTATGGCAAATACATATATAATAATTGAAGACGGTATAGTAATAAATAGAATTTTAGCTGACAACATATTTTTAGCTAAAAGAACAACTACAGAGGATAAGTTGGTAGTTGAAGATAATGATAATAATTTTATGATTGGTGATACTTATTCTGAGTAAATATCACACAGGATCATAAAGCTTAAAATTTTGTAAATTTGAATAAATATTAAAAATGGCGATAACTAAAGTAACAAGCAGCGTTTTAAGTGATTCTACAATCACACAAGAAAAATTATATCCTGGATTTAAAGGAACATCTCCAATATCAGGAACAGAAATAAATTGGGACTCATCAGCAGTTTTTACAAAAACTTTAGGTGCAGCCACAACATTTACTTATGTGAATGACGAAATAGGTATGGTTAAAGATTTGGTTATATCTGGAGCTTATACAATCACATGGCCTACAGGGACAAAGATTATTGCAGGAGAGTATGATACAGCAGCAACAAATTTTATACAGATTGTAAAAACAGGAGCTGCTGAATACTTTTTATCAATATCAAAAGAAGCAGTATAATGGTAGCAATAGAGAAAAACGGAACAATACAAACTTTTAATCGTCTTCCAAATAAATGGGAGGACGAAAAGGGTGTGCATATGAATTTTAGGCTTTGCACAAACAAAGAAGATTATGGTTTCTATGATGTTGTTACACCTGATTACGATAGAATATCACAAAAATTATCACCTATTTTTTGGGATGCAGATAATAAAGTATTTACATATACAGTAATCGACATAGATTTTGATGCCACTTATGATGAGCTTGATGAAAATGGAGAGCCTACTGGAAACAAAATACCTGTTTACAATAAGGAGGCTCTTAAAAAAACCATCATATTACAAATAAAACAGCAAGCCTATATATTGTTAAATGTGACTGATTGGTATGCTGCAAGAAAATCTGAATTAGGAACAGATATTCCTCAGACTATTTTAGATGAAAGAAAGGTCATAAGGGATAAAGCGGAAGCCTTAGAGACAGAAGTTAATGCGCTTGATAATGTAGAGGCAATATTAAAATACACTTATTCTTTTACTGAGCAAGCCGAACAACCCGAATAAATGTTAGGCAAAAGACTAATTAATACTGGAGGAGTTGCTTGTACAACAGATACTGTTCAAATATTAGACGCAGGCTCAACTGAATCCTTAGCTTTATATAGATTTGAAGATAATGCAGACAGTGATGTAACCCTAGGTAAATTTGGTGGAGCTGCAAAATTTGAAAGTAGCAATAGCTATTTAACTATACCATCATGGGGGCAAAGTCAATCTTCAGACGCAGATTACAGTTTATCTTTTTGGCTTAAATTTGACAGTCTACCTACCACTGGTTCTGGCTATTTTAGCATAATAGAAAATACTAGTGGAGCAGCGCCAATCCAGCTTTATATTTATGGGGTTAGTGGCGGAGGTCATACAATATCATTACAAAGATTTTTAGGGGGTGTTTATTATTATAACTCTGGTTATAATTCAACTGCTGCAAAATATAATAACTTTCAAACAGGACAATGGTATCATATTGCAATATCATATGTAGCTAGTGGAAAAAACGTAAGTGTTTATGTAAATGGTACACAATCTGGTTCTACTTACTCTTTAGGTACAGCTGCAGGAAGTTATGCTGCAGGTAGCACAGATGTTACTGTTAAAAACCAGGGCGGTCTTATGGATCAATTTAGGGTTTTTAATAAAGCAATAAGCAGTTCGGAAGTCACAACACTTTTTCAAGAAACACTTTCTACAGTTAATACTTTACAAGTTTTAGGTGATACAAGTTGTATCGCAACATATACTTTTGATGGAAATTCAAATGATTTATCTACAAACTACAACGCCACATCTGTGACTAATGTAATATATGATTATAGTGGCACTGAATCTAACATAACTTATACTACAGGAAAATTTGGAAAAGCTGCTTCTTTTAATCCTTCAAATACATCTCATATTAACATAGATAACTTAGATTTTCCTACTAATAACTTTACAGTTTCAGTTTGGGTTTATTTAAATAGTGTATCATCTTCATCAGGTTATGATATGATTTTAACAACTGCAAAACAAAATAGCGGTGGTTATTTTTATTTTACTTTTTCGCATAATATTTTATATTATTATGAAACAGGCGCTGGTGGTGCCGTACAATCAAGCACTACCGTTTCACCTAACCAATGGTATCATTGTGTGTTAACAAAAAGCGATTCATATGGTGTAAAATTATATTTAAACAATGTTGTTGTAGGATCTAACTCAGGATTTACTTCTAATAATACACCAAACACAACATCTGGTGGCGTTAATACTATAGGTTGGTATAATACTGGTAGTTCAACTACGGCTTCTTTTGATGGCTTAATGGATCAATTTAGAATATTTGACAGAGCATTAAATACTAGTGAAATAAATAGTCTTTATAATGAAACTGCAACTACAGCAGCATCATCAACAATAGATACCCCATCTACTATTGCGTATTATAAAATGGCTGATGCTACAGATGAAACTGGTTCTTATAATGGAACAGCTACTAATGTAAACTTTAATGTTGAAGGTAAATATGGTTTTGCAGGTTTTTTTAATGGTAGCAATAGTAAAATTGTAATACCTAGTGATTTTGAATTAACAGGAGATGATCTTCCATTAACTTTTAGCGCTTGGATTAATTTTGATTCTTTAATTGCAAACGGAAGTTTTAGAGCATTAGTAGGTTCTCAAACAAGTGCAAGAGGCCCTATTGCAATAAATATGTACGGTACTTCTAGCGGTGCAATAACAGCTAGTTTAGAAAGATATGAAAGTGGGGGTCAATATTATAATACTGGATACAATAGCACTGCGGCGCTTTTTACTTATGTACCTAACACATGGTACCATATAGTTTTTTCATATAGCACTGGAAGAGATGTTTCTGTTTATATAAATGGATCACAATCTGGTATAACAAATCCAACATATAATTTAGATTATGGAGTTTCACAAGCTTCTCAAAATGAAACAACTATTGGTTTATATGGTAGTAGTGGTTATGGATGGATAGGTAAAATAGATCAAGTTCGAATATTTAACAAAGCAATTAGTGCAGATGAAGTTACAAAACTTTATAATGAAATACAATGCGCTAATGCTATAACAACCCCTGAAAGTTATTTTAATACAAAAATATATAATGGCACAGGATCATCACAAAATATAACAGGGGTTGGTTTTCAACCTGATTTAGTATGGATAAAGAATAGAGCAAATGGCGTATCAAATTCTTATCATACTTTAACAGACTCGGTTAGGGGTGGGGGTAAAAGAATATTCTCAAATGTTACAAATGCTGAAGCAGCTGATAATTACGATGTATTATCATTCCAGAATGATGGTTTTACAATAGGCACGGGAACATATGTAAGTTATAGTGGGGGTTCATATGTAGCTTGGAATTGGAAAGCAGCCGCATCTAATACAACTAATAATGATGGAACTATACAAAGCACAGTAAGAGCGTCACAAGAATCGGGGTTTAGCATTGTAACTTATTCAGGATCAGGCACTAATAGTACAGTAGGGCATGGGCTTTCTAGTGCTCCTAAACTTATTATTGTAAAAAGAACCGATAATACAGGAAATTGGATAATGTATTCCGAGCCAACAGGAGTGGACAAATACTTATATTTAAATACTAGTGGAGGTCAAAATAGTCAATCTGGAACATGGGGTTCATCTATTACTAGTACAACTTTTGGACTATATTCAGGTTTTTCAGACCATAATAACGCTTCAGGAACTTACGTAGCATATTGTTTTGCAGACGTAGACGGTTATCAGCGTATAGGTTCTTATATTGGGAACGGTTCAGCTAATGGCCCTTTTGTTTATACAGGGTTTGAACCAGCTTGGTTATTAATAAAACAGATATCATCGTCAGGAAATAATTGGGTTTTGTATGATAACAAAAGAGATACAGAAAACTCAAGATTTAAATATTTAAGTCCAAATAATAGTGATGCTGATGGTAGTGATGATGCAAGTAATTATCCAATTGTAGATTTTTTAAGTAATGGTTTTCAAATAGCAGGTACAGATGGTAGGGCGAATACAAACGGTAGTAGTTATTTATTTTGGGCTATAGCCGCAAATCCAGATACTACAGCACCAACTAAAGCTAATAGTTTTAAAACCGTATTATATACTGGTAATAGTACATCTGGGACTGGTATTACAGGTGTAGGATTCAAACCAGATTTAACTTGGATAAAGACTAGAACAAATGCATTTTATCATTTTTGGCACGACTCCGTAAGATTAGTTCAATCAGACTATTATCTTGCATCAAGTGATACTCTGGCACAAGGCACTGGTGCCGAAGCTAATCAAAGAATAAGTTCTTTTGACGTTGATGGCTTTACAATAAGTGGAACAGGAAACTTATCTAATACAAATAAAAGCTCAAATGATTATGTTTCATGGAATTGGAAAGCTTTAGACCACGATAGAAATTTAGCTACTATAAATAATAACGGTAGTATTACAAGTGTGGTTAGTGCAAACCCTGAGGCTGGATTTAGTATTGTAAAGTATACAGGAAACGGAGGTTCTACTGCTAAAACTATAGGACACGGATTGTCATCCACACCTGAAATTATTATTAACAAAGATTTGAATAGCAATTCTTATGATTGGGCGGTTTATACTTCTGCTACAGGTAATACAAAAAAATTAGCGTTAAATCAATCTAATGCACCAGCCACAAGTGGTGTATGGAATGATACTAGCCCTACAAATTCAGTATTTAGTGTTAGATATGACCAAACTAACGCCACGGGTAATGATTTTATTGCCTACTGTTGGCATTCATGTGCAGGATATAGTAAGATAGGAACGTATACTGGGAACACAAGCAGCACTAATACTATAAATGTTGGCTTTGCTCCTTCTTTTTTAATGATAAAACGAACTGATTCATCAGGTAATTGGAGAATATATGATAGAGAAAGAGATTCAGGAAATTTGCCACAAAGAATAGATTATAATTTAGCAGCGAATTCAAATGGAGCTGAATACGATGCTACTAGCGGAACAACAGGATATGCTTGGTTTAGTAGCACAGGCTTTTATTTTGACACAAATCAAACTAATGTAGATATAAATGCAAACAATGGCACATATATATATATGGCATTTAAATAAAATAAAATGAATAATTATATTAGAAAAATATCAGTTGGAGCAGATTATAAAAATGCGATGCATTATATAGTTGGACAGCAGGTTATGAATGGATCTTATGAAATAGCTGAAATAAATCAAGAAGAAGACAGGGTTTCTATTTGGGTTAAAAAAGGCAACGAAATAATCAAATGGAAAGACGTCTCTAACAATCCTATTATTATAGAATACAATTTGCAAGCAATATGAAGCCTAGGTGGAGTTATCTAGTAGAGCCTATCGAAGGCACATATTTAAATACTCAAACCATAGGAGGAGTTGACTTTGTCATTAACACGTCTATTGAAGATGTTAAATATGTAAATAGACTCGGAAAAATAATTGAGTCACCAAAAGGATCTGAAATACCTAAAGGCTCTACAGTGGTTTTACATCACAATGTTTTCAGAACTTACTACAACATGAAAGGAAAAAAAACAAAAAGCAATGAATATTTTAGAGAAAATAAATATTTGGTTCCAGAAGAAAAAATATATATGTACAACCATAGTGGAGATTGGGTGTGCACTTCTGATTTCTGCTTTGTTAGCCCTATAGATTTTCATCAAGACGACGAGATATTTAGGTCTGATAAAAAAGAACAAGAACATACAGGAATAGTAAAGTATATAAAAAATTCATATATTAATATTGGAGATAAAGTTGCCTTCACAAAAAACTCAGAATATGAGTTTAATGTCGGTGGAGAAAAGCTTTATAGAATGAAACATAAAAACATTTGTTTACTTTTAGATGGGCAAGTCGTTAAATAGAAAAGGTAAGTATAGCCACTGCACAAGAGCGCAGAAAAACGGAAGAAACAAGCCAGCAAAAAAAGGTAACAAATAGTTGTGCTTATGGATAAAGAGGTAAATAAAACAATAGAAAAAGTAATTGAGGCTGGAGAAAAGGCTGTTGAAGAATTAATTAAAGTTGCTGAAGAAGAAATTATAACTGGCAAACCAGAAGACGATTTAGCAGCTGACAGATTAAAAAATGCAGCAGCTACAAAAAAGCTAGCAGTTTTTGATGCTTTTGAGATATTGCAAAAAATACAAAAAGAGAAAGATAAGTTAAGTGGAAAAGAAGACTCTTCAGAAGGTTCGGGAAAAGATACAGGATTTCAAAGCTTCGCAGAATCCAAAGGAAGAAAGCTTTAATTTATATTTAGAGCTCAAAAACTTTATACCTGCAAAGACTTTGTATTCTAGAAATAAAGATAAATCTTGGCGTTATGGTTATGATGAAGAGCATGATATTATTGTTATATCAAAAAATGGAAAGATAGGCAGTGTAATTCAGATACAAGATTTAAGGATTGCATTACCTTTGCAGCCAAAGAAAGTATATTCAAGAAGTCGTGAAAAAGCAAAACAATATTGGGAGCCTTTTGAATATCCAAAAGAACTCAGCCACATCAAAACCATATTCCAGTGGAACGAATACCCAAATTCATTTAAAGATAAGTGGCTTGAATATATTGAAACTGAATTCGATAGGAGAGAAAGTGGTTATTGGTTTAAAAATAACGGTACTCCTATTTATATTACTGGCTCTCACTACATGTACCTTCAGTGGACAAAGATTGATGTTGGCAAACCAGACTTTAGAGAATCGAATAGGATCTTCTACATATTCTGGGAAGCTTGCAAAGCAGATGAACGATGCTTTGGAATGTGCTATCTCAAGAACAGAAGATCAGGATTTTCTTTTATGTCTTCCTCAGAGATCGTTAACCAAGCAACAATTACTTCAGATGCAAGGTTTGGTATATTATCAAAAACGGGAGCAGATGCAAAAAAAATGTTTACAGACAAGGTTGTGCCAATATCAACAAACTACCCGTTCTTTTTCAAACCAATACAAGACGGTATGGACCGACCAAAGACAGAGCTTGCTTACAGGGTACCTGCATCAAAGCTTACTAGAAAGTCCATCATTAAGTCCGACAGTGATGATCTTACAGGACTCGACACAACTATTGATTGGAAAAATACCGGAGATAACTCTTACGACGGCGAAAAACTACGACTTCTCGTCCATGACGAAAGTGGAAAATGGGAAAAACCAGATAATATCCTCAACAACTGGGCTGTCACTAAAACTACATTACGATTAGGTAGAAAGATTATTGGTAAGTGTTTGATGGGATCAACATCAAACTCATTAGATAAAGGGGGCGATAACTTCAAAAACCTTTATAAAGATTCTGACTTGTCTACAAGAAATGTAAATGGGCAAACTAAAAGCGGCATGTATAATTTATTTATTCCTATGGAGTGGAACATGGAGGGGTTTTTAGATATACACGGCAATCCAGTATTTCACACCGACAAAGTAATTGAAGGAATTGACGGTATGGATATAAATATAGGGGTGATTGACTATTGGAACAATGAGGTTGATTCTTTAAAAACTGATCATGATCAACTTAACGAATTCTATAGACAGTTTCCAAGAACAGAAAACCACGCCTTTAGAGATGAATCCAAAAATACTTTATTTAATTTATCAAGAATATACGAGCAAATAGATTACAATGACGGACTTGAAGCTCAAAGAGTTGTTATGCAGGGTAGTTTTTCATGGAAAAATGGAAAAAAAGATACAGAGGTTATATGGACACCAAATAGAACCGGAAGGTTTCATGTAAACTGGATACCGCAAAGAGAGCTAAGAAACAATATTATATACAAAAACGGTAAGAAATATCCAGGCAACGAGCACATAGGGGCATTTGGCTGCGATTCTTACGACATTTCAGGCACTGTAGGTGGGGGAGGTTCTAACGGTGCATTACATGGCCTTACAAGGGTTAATTTTGATGCTCCCTCAGATGTATTTTTTTTAGAATATATAGCACGACCACAAACTTCAGAAATATTTTATGAAGATGTACTTATGGCTTGTGTTTTTTATGGAATGCCAATACTTGTTGAAAACAACAAACCAAGGATATTATATCATTTCAAAAACAGAGGCTATAGAGGTTTCAGTCTTTCACGACCAGATAAACATAAAAATGATTTATCAAAAGCAGAAAGAGAACTTGGAGGTATACCATCATCATCGGCTGTTATAGCAATACATGCTGAAGCAATTGAGTCTTATATAGAAACCAACGTGGGTTTCAATGAAGATTCAAATGGAAATATGTTTTTTAACAGAACATTATTAGACTGGGCAAACTACGATATATCTAACAGAACTAAGTTTGATGCTACTGTTAGTTCAGGATTAGCTATTATGGCTAACAACAAGTATGTAGTTAAGCCTGAAAAAAAGGTTAAAGAAATAAATGTTAACTTTGCAAGGTACAATAATCGTGGAATGATTAGCACTATGCTTACAAAATAAATATGTACGAAAAGGGCCCAAGAAGAATTATAGGTTTTCCTGATCAATTAGCTACTGATAATGAAAAAGCATCAGTGGACTATGGCTTGCGTGTTGCTCAAGCAATAGAAGCTGAATGGTTCAGAAAAGAGAGTGGTACTTCAAGATACTACAACAACAGAGACACATATCATAAGTTAAGAACTTACGCTATGGGTGAGCAGTCTGTTCAGAAATACAAAGATGAATTAGCTATAAACGGAGATATATCTTATCTCAATTTAGATTGGTCTCCAGTTCCTATCATACCAAAGTTTGTAGACATTGTTGTAAATGGAATGTCTAATAGACTTTACGATGTTATAGCTCAAGCTGTTGATAGTATATCATCAAACAAGAAGGCGATGTACAAGCTTAAGCTCAAAACAGAAATGACTAACAGAGAGGACTTTAAGCAAATAGAGGAGTCTCTTGGGATTAGCATGTTTGACACTGCTGAAGATGAGCTTCCAACTTCAAAAGACGAATTAGATTTACATGTATCTCTAAATTATAAAGACGATATAGAGCTTGCCCAAGAGAAAGCTATAGAAACTGTTTTACAGTTAAACGATTACGATCAAATTAAAAGGCAGATAGATGAAGATCAGGTTACTTTAGGTATATCAGCTATGCGTCATTCTTTTAATACGCATGATGGAATTAAGATAGACTATATAGACCCAGCAAAATTTATTTGGAGCCCAACAGAAGACCCAAACTTTGAAGATTGTTATTATTTTGGTGAAGTTAAAAATGTAAATATTACAGAGTTAAAAAAAATTGATCCATCTCTAACTCAAGAAGATATATCTGAAATATCTAAAATGTCTTCTAAATTTGATTCGTACCAAGGTATTAGAGGCGGATATCATTCAGACAACTTTGACAAAAGCACCGCTACTCTTTTATATTTTTGCTATAAAACAGATAAGAATATTGTATACAAGAAAAAGAAAACAGCAACAGGAGGTGAAAAGGTTTTAAAGAAAGACGATCAATTTAACCCACCAAAAACAGAAGCGGCAAGATTTGAAAAACTTTCAAAAAGAATTGATGTTTGGTATGAGGGAGTTTATATATTAGGTAGCAACAGAATGATACAATGGCAAATAATGAGCAACATGGTAAGGCCAAAGTCTTCTATCAATAAGGTATATGCTCCTTTTATTGTTTCAGCAAAAAAACAATACAGGGGTCAAATTGATTCGCTTGTTAAAAGAATGGTTCCTTTTGCTGATCAGATTCAGCTGATACATTTAAAACTACAACAAGTCACCGCAAAAATGATACCTGATGGTGTGTATATGGATATAGATGGATTGTCTTCTATAAATATAGGAAACGGTGCTACATATTCTCCACAAGAAGCTTTGAATTTATATTTTCAAACAGGCTCTGTGCTTGGAAGATCATACGCAGAAGACGGAGAAATAAATAGAGGCAAAATACCAATCCAGGAACTTACAGCTTCTGGTGCTAATAATAAGATATCTTCTCTTATTAATATGTACAACTACAATTTAGGTCTTATCAGATCTGTCACTGGATTAAATGAAGCTAGAGATGGAAGTACGCCAGATCCAAATTCATTAGTTGGGGTTCAAAAACTTGCAGCCTTGAATTCTAATACAGCTACTAGACATATTTTAGAATCTAGATTAAATATGACTCGAAAGCTTTCTGAATGTATCAGCCACAGAATGTCTGATGTGCTTATGTATTCTGATATGAGAGAAACTTTTGTAAATAGTATCGGTAGATATTCTATGGATCTTATAGAAGAAATAAAACAAATGCACCTACATGACTTTGGTATATTTATTCAATTACATCCAGATGAGGAAGAAAGAAATTTTCTAGAACAAAACATACAACAAAGTTTATCATCTGGCAAAATAGATATAGATGACGCTATAGACATTAGAGCTATAAAAAATACTAAGATTGCATCTCAACTACTAAAGGTTAGAAAGAAAAGAAAAGAAAAGATGGACTTTGACAAACAGCAGGCAGCTATAAAAGCTCAATCTGAATCAAACCAACAAGCTGCTTTAGCTTCAGAGCAAGCCAAACAACAGACGATGCTATCGAAACAAAGAACTGAAACCGAGCTTAAAAGGTTAGACGCAGAGCTTGAAATGCAAAAAATGCAGTTCGAGGCGGATCTTAAATTAAGACTTATGAAAGAACAAAAGTCTTTGGATAAAGAAAATATTAAAGCATCTATTGATTCACAGATGTCAAAAGAAATGTTCAGAGAAGATAGAAAAGACAAAAGAAGTAAACTACAAGCTTCACAGCAATCACAACTTATACAACAAAGAAAACAAGATCTAGACCCAATAGACTTTGATGGACAAGATTACCTGGGTAGTGGTTTACAAGGTTTAGAAAGTGATTTTTAATTATTTGTATATTTGTAATAAATTTAATTTAATATGAGTGAAATGAAAGTATACGCTCTAGATGACGATGGAAATCGTATAGAGCCTAAAGAAGAAAAAAAAGAAAACGAAGTTAAATCAGAGGAACCTCAGCCAGCTGAAGAGCCTCAACAAAAAAAAGAAGATGGGGTACCACAGCAAGAAGAAGTCAAAGCCGAAGACGAAGTCAAAGCCGAAGGCGAAGAAAAAGAAAATGTATTAGAGGAAAAGGATCCTCCAAAAGAACAAAAGGAGGAAAACTTCGATGAAAATAAGGTTTTGTCTATCCTTAAAAAACAAAAAGACATAAACGTAAGTTCACTTGATGAACTTAAAAATGTTCTTTCAAATAGTGAAAAACAACAAGAGCCTCAAAAGTTGCCAGAGGAAGTTGAAAAGTATTTAACTTACAACAAAGAAACTGGTAGAGGATTGGATGATTTTGTAAAGCTGCAAAAGGATTTTAGTAAAATGCCTGAAGCAGATCTTTTAAGAAGTTATTATCAATCAACTAAACCTGGTTTAGATTCTAGCGACATTGAGTATCTAATAGAAAGAGATTTCGGAACTAATGAAGATGAATCTGATTCAGATAAAAAAAGGAAAGAAATCTCTTACAAAGAGAAGTTATTTGAAGCAAAAGACTTTTTTGAGCGTCAAAAAGATAAGTATAAAACAAAATTAGAGTCTAATAATGTTGAACTGTCTGAGAATGATAAAAAGGCTATTGACTTTTATAATAATTATCAAAAAGAATCAGAGAAAAGCGAGAGGACAAACAGAAATAAAGCCTCTGTCTTTGAAGAGAAAACTAAAGGTTTTTTCTCTGACAAATTTGAAGGTTTCAAATTTAAAGTTGGAGACAAAACAGAAGTGTTCAAAATTAAAGACAAGGAGATTGTTCTCAAAGATCAGCTTGATATAAATTCTAAACTATCTAGGTTTCTTAACAAAGAAGGAGAGTTAGATAAAACAGAAGAATATCATAAGTTTCTTTACGCAGGTACAAACGCTGATGCTATAGCCAAGCATTTTTATGAGCTTGGTAAATCAGAAGCGACTGAAGACATTGTAAAAGAAACAAAAAATATTAATATGTCTGTTCGGGATAATAAACCGGTAGATGTAAAAGGAACTAAGTTTAGAATTTTAGAAAGTGAATCTGATTTTGATTTTAAAATTAAAAAAAGAAGATAAACTTATTTAAAATTTTTACAAAATGGCAGTAACAATAACCGGAGTACAAGGTGCATTAACACCCGCTCCATCGAAAGCAACGCTTTCATCAAATTATTTGGGCTCAAGTGTTGAGTTTACATCTCAATATTTACCCGACGTATACGAAAAGGAGTTTGAAAAATACGGAAATAGATCCGTATCTTCTTTCCTTAGAATGGTAGGTGCAGAGATGCCTATTGCTTCTGATATTATTCAATGGTCAGAGCAAGGTAGATTACACCTAGCAGTGACTGGTGCCACAAGATCATCTGATGTCATTACTTCAAATGGACACCCATTTAGAGTAGGGCAGACAGTTATAATTTCTGATGGCACAGACCAAGAAAAAGCTATCATTACAGCTGTAACTACAAACACATTTACAGTTGCTTCTTACGAAAATGCAAACCTTGCAGCAGCTATCGCCACTTCTGGCTTAAAAGTTTTTGCATATGGTTCTGAATTTAAGAAAGGAACAAATGGTATGCAGGGAAGCCTAGAGGCTCCAAAAGACATTCAAACAACCAACCCTATTATTATAAAAGATACATACGAAATTAATGGATCTGATATAGCTCAAATAGGTTGGATTGAGGTTTCTTCAGAAAATGGAGCTAATGGATATTTTTGGTATCTGAAATCTGAGCACGAAACTCGTCAAAGATTTGAAGACTACCTAGAACTATCTATGATCGAAGGAAAGCCTGCGGCAAGTTCTTCTGGTGCTGAATCAGCAGGATTTAAAGGTACGAAGGGTTTATTCCACGAAGTAGAAACAAGAGGAAATATTTCTACTGGCTCTATCGCATCTAGAACCGACCTTGAAACTCTTATCCAAGTCTTAGACAAAGAAGGGGCGATTCAAGAAAATGTTTTATTTGTGAACAGAGCTAAGTCTTTTGAAATAGACACTGTTTTGGCTGCACAAAATAATTCAGGTGCATCAACATCATCTTACGGGTTGTTTGACAACGACGAGGAGATGGCGATAAATCTTGGATTTATGGGCTTTAATCTAGGATATGATTTTTATAAGTCTGACTGGAAATATTTAAATGACGCAACTACAGGAGCCTTAACATCTTCTGTAACTGGAATTTTAGTGCCAGCTGGTACAACTTCTATTTATGATCAGGTTATGGGACGTAACGCTACAAGACCTTTCTTGCACGTTGCATTCAGAAAGTCTGAAGCTGAAGATAGAAAGTACAAGTCTTGGGTTACTGGTTCTGCAGGGTCAGGCGGTATGGCCACAGATTTAGATGCAATGAGAGTAAATTTCTTATCAGAAAGAGCGCTTGTTGTACATGGAGCTAACAACTTCATATTGTTTAAGTAGTATTTATTAAGGTTGGGGGTTTCGACCCCCACCCTTTTTTTTAATTTAATAAAGTATAATAAAATGGCAAAAAGAAAAACTTCCCCTGCGTGGGAAATAAAAGACAGAATATATATTTTAAGTGGTGGCAAAACTCCTGTTAACTATATTCTTAGATCAAGACACCACATAAACAAACCCCTTCAATATTTTGATGGATCTGTAAATAGGTCTTTAAGGTATGCTTCAAATCAGACTTCTGTTTTTGAAGATGAACAACAAGGGGATGTAACCTTGCCGCCGATAATATTTAGAGACGGCAAGTTGATGGTTAAAAAAGAAAACTCTTTACTTCAAAAGTTTCTATCTATATATCACCCAGACCATGGTTCCGAGTATATGGAGTTTGATCCTAATAAAGAAGCTGAAAAAGAGGTTAGAGATGTAGAGCTTGAGCTAGAGGCAATGAATTTGGCTAAAGAAATGGACATTGAAGATCTTGAAGCTATAGCCAGAGCAGTAATAAAGGGCAGAGTTTCTGATATGGCATCTAACGAGATAAGAAGAGATATGCTTATATATGCTAGACAGAATCCAGCTGAATTTATTAATCTTACAAAAGATGAAAACATAAACCTTAGAAACATAGCTGTAAGAGCGGCTGAAATGGGGGTGATTTTTATCGATGATGATGGAAGGACTGTCAGGTGGAATGATGCGAAAAAAGAAAAGATCATAACAATACCATATGGAGAAAATGTTTATAGTGCGCTGGCTGTATATTTTAAGACCGACGAAGGCTTAGATACACTACAAGCTATAAATAATTCTATTTAGTTAACGTAGCCACACCTCCACTATAAATGGTTACGTTGAAGGGGTTGCAAATTAGCACCCCTTTTTTTTTCGTACATTTGTAGTATGATAAATCACGTTAGAAACACTGTCTTGTCAGTGTTAAATAAAGAGAATAGGGGGTTTTTGACTCCTGCGCAATTTAATTCGTATGCAAAGCATGCGCAACAATTAATCTTTAACCAATATTTATCAGAATATTCTAGAATGCTACTAGCAAAAAACGCTAGGCAAACGTCTTCAGAATTTTTAGATAGGTCAGAGGTTATGCAAAGAAAACTCGAAGCTTTTACAAAAGAGTCAAGTGTTGCTATATCGGCTAATAAGTATACGAAACCTACTGACCTACAGTATCTTGTAGCTGTCAGATACGGCACACTAGAAGTTGAGCAAGTTTCAAGAGATAAAGAAAGGTATTTATTAAACTCTAATCTTACAGCTCCTTCGGCCAATTTCCCTGTATTTGTTGATGAACCTTTAGCAATAACACTACATCCATCAAGCTTAACAAATAATATAAATTTTATTTACTTAAGAAATCCAAAAGATCCAAAGTGGACATTTAACACGATTGGAGAAAATCCAGTATTTAATCCAAGTGCATCTGACTATCAAGATTTTGAAATAGACGGAACTGAAACAGTTCCACTAGTTATTGAAATATTAAAATTAGCTGGTGTGACAATACGAGAAGGAGAGGTCACGCAAGTTGCACAAAACATAGATGTGGCTAACACCAATAAAGATTCTTAATTATGAGTTTGACTGATCAGCAATATTATAGTTCTAGCTCCAACTACGGAGGGGCACAGTTTGTTAGCATGAAAGATGTGGTTAATAATTTTTACATGTTTTATGTTGGTGACGATAAGGTTATAAATAATGTTAAGAGATACGACGTTGTTTTTCATGTAAAACGTGCTATACAAGAACTTAATTATGATGCATTAAAAGATGTAAAAGCACTTGAGTTAGAGTTGCCAACTAATTTACAGCTTACTTTGCCAAAAGATTTTGTAAAGCTTGTAAGGTTGTCTTGGGTTGATGACGTTGGAAAATTAAGGCCTCTTATGGTCGACAACCGAACAACTATAGCTACTGCTTATTTACAAGACAATAATTATAATATTTTGTTTGACGGCTCTGGAAATGCATTAACTGGAGATTCTTTTATAGATGAAAAACTTGGAGCTATTAACACAAATGAGCAAGATTATTCATCTTCTTTGAGTGATGAGTTTTTTGGAAGAAGATTTGGTATGGATACATCGGTAGCAAACGTAAATGGTAAATATAACATAGACAAAAAGAAGGGGGTGCTTAGATTTAGCAGCGAGGTAAAAGGGAAGCATGTTGTTATTGAATATATATGTGATGGAATCGATTATCTAACAGAAGACGAATTACAAATAAACAAACTCACAGAGGATTACATATATAAACATGTTGCTCATCAGCTTGTGAGCCACAGGTTTGGCGTACAAGAATTTATAGTTAGAAGACTAAAAAATGAAGCTTTTGCTGCCATGAAGAATATGAAAATTAGAATGATGGATATACATCCTTTTGATTTAATACAATCTTTGAAGGGTAGAAACAAGTGGATTAAATAATGAAGCTAAAAAATATATTTTCTGCGGGGAAGATGAACAAAGACTCTGATGAGAGGCTTGTTCAAAATGGAGAGTTTAGAGATGCCTTAAATGTAAAGGTTGTCAGCTCTTCTGGTTCCGATGTAGGTGCAGTTGAAAACTCTATTTCAAACACTGTATTAACTCAGTTAAATTTTGGTGTGAATCCAGTTTGTATTGGATCTGTTGCTGATGACGCTAATAATAATATATATTGGTTTGTTAGATCAGATAATGGAAGCTATATAGCTGAATATGACGCAGACAATGCAACTTCGACCATGGTTCTCATAGACAAAAGATCTCTTAGGCTTCAAGTTTTAAATTTTTACAAAACTTCTTTTATAGAGGCTAACATTTTAATTGATATTGATAATGATAAAAAGTTTCTCTATTTTACTGATAATATAAATCCACCAAGACGTGTAGAGGTTAACTCAGCAAAACTAATAGATGGAGCAACAGATAGCAATGCTACCTTTACAAAGTACGATGTTGATGTTATACAACAACCCCCACTAAATCCTCCAACAATTGTTCTCGGCACATCAACTACTAATGAAAATAACATAAAAGAAAGATTCTTGTATTTTGCCTATAGATACGAATATAAGCATGGGGAGTATAGTGCGCTTTCTCCATTTAGCAAGGTGGCTTTTTTACCAGGCTCTTTTACATTTGATTTTTCAACCGGACTTAACACATGTATGGTTAACGCATTTAGTGAGGTTGATATAACTTTTAATTCTGGAACAAAAAATGTGGTTGCAATAGACCTTGTTTTTAAAGAAAGTAATTCACAAAACATTTATGTTATAGAAACTTTTGACAAAGAAAACGACAATATACAAAACAACGCAAACCACACCTACAGATTTACAAATAGCAAGGTCTATAAATTGCTCCCTGAAAAGGAATTATTTAGAGTTTACGACAACGTACCACTTACAGCAAAGACACAACAGCTTGTGGGTAACAGAATTGTATACTCAAACTACACAGAAAACTTTAATCTCAAAGACGCAAATGGCGACAAAATACCCTTTTTACTTACACCGCAAGTAACTAACACCGCTGTTTCTTCAGGTAATGCTCAAGAGACTGTTAAATCAAACGTAGATTACGAGATAGGCTTGGTTTATTTAGATGACTATGGAAGATCAACAACAGTTATAACTTCTAAAAACGCAACTGTAAATGTTCCTTTAAGTGCATCCAAAACTCAAAACAGAATAAACTTAACCATAAATCATTTACCACCTGCCTTTGCATCACACTATAGAGTTTATGTAAAACAAAGCAAAGGAAGATATGAAACAATAACACCATCCATATTTCATTTTGAAAGAGAAACTGGATATAGTTACATCTTGATGAGTGGTAATGATAAAAACAAAGTTAAAGAAGGAGATTTTTTAATAGTAAAAGCTGATACAAGAGGCCAAAAAACAAGCCTAATTGAAACGCAGGTTTTAGAAATAAAAGATCAAGAGATTAATTTTTTAGCAAAAAAACTAAATGCAAATTATCCTGGAGCTAACGACCCTCCAATAGCGGAGCAAAGCGGGTTGTATATGAAAATTAAACCTGTTGGGTTTTCTTTTTCAACTGAGGATTATGAAAGAACAGAGCGTATTGACTATGACGATAGTAGCAATAGTAGAAATGATCCGTTGGCAAGCAGTCAGAGTGCTGGGGCTTATTTTGAAGGACCGTTCGTATATCCTGCTAGTGGCAGCTCTGCTCAAGCCACAGACATAACAGTAGCCGGAACATACACAACGTCAAATCAATTTTCTAGAATAACAATAGAAATAGACGCCGTTGGAGGTGCTACAGACACATTTACAACAACCATAACACAGCTAGATAATCAGGCTTCAACAAATTCATCAACCACGGGTCAAACCATAACTCCGGGGACACCTATAGCTATAGGCTCGACTGGGCTAACTGTTGATTTTGCATCAGCAACAGGCCACACATTAGGCGACAGGTGGACAATAAACGCAAGACCTAGTTCATTCTCGTATAGCAGAAACTCAAAAGCTTTTGCCACAATAAGATCTTTTGATAAAAATGAAGAAGAAATATCTTTAGGAACAGTTATTAATTTTACATACGACGAACACCACGAGGCAACACAGTTTGTCACTCATGAATTTTCTGCAAATAAAAGATATGCAAATTTAGAAGAATGGTATCATGAAAGCGGAGCGAAAGCTACGTTGAACACCGATATTACGGAAGAAAGAATATTTTTCTTAAGAGGAACATATGGATCTTCAAGTTCTACTATCACTAACAATTCGGCTTCTGATGATTTATTAATGATTATAAGATCAACAGGAACTCAAAACAATGACTTTGATAAGCAAGCTAGAATTAATTCTACAGTAATATATTTAAAAAGACAATCCACAGACATACCGGCTTTTGAAACAAGAGCTGAAGATAAAAACGATGAAGTTTTTTACGAGCTGCCTAGAACATATCCTATAGTATCTGGATATCACACCTCCACTACCGCTGGAGACACAGCACAAACAAACGCACAAGCAGCAACTATAACACTACCCTTTTTTAATGCTTTTACCTGGGGTAATTGTATAGAGTCGTTTAAAATTAAAGACGATTTTAATGCTAAATTTTTTGAATTAGAAAATCGTCCATCAGCAAATTTAAAAGATTATAAAAAAAATCATAGGACAGCTTCATTGACATATAGCAATGTGTATGATCAAACCACAAAATATAATGGACTCAACGAGTTTAATCTGTCTACAGTGAATTATAAAGACATGGACGACTTCTATGGCGATATAAATAAAATAGTTGCTAGAGAGTCTGATATAGTTGTTTTTCAAGAAAATAGAGTTAGTAAACTTCTTCTTAATAAAAGCGTTTTATTTAATGCAGATGGCACTGGAAATGTATCAGCTGTAAATAATGTTTTGGGTCAAGATGTTCCATATCTTGGTGAATATGGAATCACCAATAACCCATTTTCTGTTACTTTGTGGGGCGGTAGAATATATTTTGTTGATGAAAGAAGGCGTGCTGTATGTCGTCTTTCGAGAGACGGCATAACTCAAATATCTGATAATGGAATGATGGACTGGTTTAACGACAGACTGTCCTCGCTTACAAAAACACACACACTTACAAACTACACAGTGACAGTGGCTCCCTCGTCTTACACTGGAAATGCTTATTATATTAATGGAACAGAAAAAGCAACCCTAACTTTAGAAAGAGGAAAAACATATAGGTTTTTACAAAATGACAATACGAACAGCGGACACCCTTTTAGGTTTAGTATTACTCAAAACGGGACACATGGAGGCGGGGTTCAGTATACTACAGGAGTTACCGTTGTTGGAACGCCAGGAACAAGTGGAGCTTACACTCAAATAATTGTAGACCAATACGCAACAACTCTATATTATTATTGTACAAACCACTCAGCTATGGGTGGAACTATAAATGTTGTTGATCAGGTAGACAATTTACCCTTTAGTATAATAGGTGAGTTTGACCCAAAAGACAGACAATACTCTTTGGCAATGAAAAGGACAGAAGAAGAGTGGAGAGCAGATGAGGTTGAGTGTGAAATAATTTACAATGATGCTGACTCAGATGGAGATGGAATTGTGGATTCAGTCGACCCTGATGATGATAATGACGGAACTCCAGACACTACCGATGAATTTCCTAATGATCCAAATGAAGACACAGACACTGATGGTGACGGAATAGGAGACAACGCAGACACAGACGACGATGGAGATGGAACGCCTGACGCTACGGATCCATTCCCACTTGACCCCAATGAAGATACAGATACAGACGGAGATGGCATTGGAGATAACTCAGACCCAGATGACGATAACGATGGTGTACCTGACGTATATGAAGAAATAGAAGGGACCGACCCCAAAGACTCAACAGACACCCCAACCGATACAGACGGAGACGGCATACCTGACAACCAAGACACTGATAGAGATGGTGATGGCGTGGATAATGAAACAGATGCTTTCCCTGACGACTCAACAGAAACTACCGATACAGACGGAGACGGTATTGGAGATAATGCAGATACAGATGATGACGGTGATGGTGTGCCTGATAGTGAGGATGCCTTTCCACTAGATCCAGACGAAACGACTGACTCTGATGGTGACGGTGTGGGTGACAACTCTGATCCAGACGATGATAATGATGGTATACCAGATACAGCAGAAACCGACACTGATAGAGATGGGATTCCAGACGATCAAGATACTGATGATGATAACGACGGCACACCAGATACAAGTGATGCATTTCCACTTGATCCAAACGAAACAACCGACACAGACGGCGACGGCACAGGGGACAATGCGGATACTGATGACGATGGAGATGGTGTTCTTGACACAGCTGACGCATTTCCTTTAGACCCTAACGAAACAACTGATAGTGACGGAGATGGAACAGGAGACAACGCTGATACTGACGACGACAATGACGGGACTCCTGATTCTTCTGATGCGTTCCCACTTGATCCTACTGAAACACTTGACACTGATGGCGATGGTATTGGAGATAACGCTGACCCAGACGATGATAATGATGGCTACACTGATACCCAAGAAACACAATCTGGATCTAATCCAAAAGATGCATCAAGCGTTCCTGCGGACACAGATGGCGATGGTGATCCTGATATTACAGATACAGACGACGACAATGACGGTGTGCCAGATTCGCAAGACGCATTCCCTCAAGACGGAACCGAAACTACGGACACAGACGGAGATGGAATCGGTGACAATGCAGACACAGATGATGATGGTGACGGATTTACAGACACAATAGAGGGACAGGCTGGCTCTGATCCTAAAGACTCGTCTAGCACGCCAGCCGATACAGATGGTGATGGAACGATAGATATATTAGACCCTGATGATGATAATGACGGTATCTCTGATACATATGAAACACAGTTAGGTTTTGATCCTTTAAATCCAGCTAGCACACCAGTTGATACAGATAGCGATGGTATACCAGACGCTATTGACACTGATGACGATAACGATGGCACGCCCGACTCGTCAGATGCGTTCCCTTTAGATCCTTCTGAGCAACTCGATACAGATGGGGATGGAATTGGCGATAACACCGATACTGATGACGATAACGATGGTTTTACAGATGCGGTAGAAACAGCGGCAGGATCAAATCCAAAAGACGCTTCAAGTGTACCGCCTGACACAGATAGTGATGGCATATTAGATTATCTTGATCCTGATGATGATAATGATGGTGTCCAAGACGCTTCAGATGCTTTCCCTCTTGATCCAAATGAAACTCTTGATACAGATAGTGATGGTGTAGGTGACAATGCTGACCTCGATGACGATAACGACGGTATAAGCGATGTATATGAAACACAAGCGGGCACTGATCCCAAAGACGCTAGTGACACACCAACAGACACAGACTCTGACGGAATTCCAGATGTTGTTGACACAGATGATGACAATGATGGGTTTACAGATACTCAAGAAGCTAACGCTGGAACAAATCCTTTAGTTCAAGATACAGATGGAGATGGCATATTAGATGGAGTAGATTCTCATCCTCTAGATTCAAACTTGCCTTTATATCCTGATAGATCAGGACATAGCAGATCAACCACATGTTCGCCTACCGAAGTGTATATGAATATACCAAATTATGGAAATGGACCAGGAATTAACAACGGTGCTTATTCTGGTAAAGGAACTTATAAAGATTTAACTATGGTTCCGATTGCCTCTTCTTCATGGACGACAAACGACGGATTAATATTAGGAGCTGGTTCAGCAAATAATCTTACAGGTTATGACTTAACAGACGCAATATCATTTGACGGCTCTGATATGCCTAAGAGATATATTACAAAAGCGGCGGCTGTCACTCTAGGATATACAATAGCTATAGTAGTACAAAGGGAAGCCTATAATGCTAGTTGGTCAGCTAGAAGCTTTGCAGGATCAGGCCAGAGTATAAATGATATACCGGATAACGCAATCTTATTCGCATACACAAACGACATAAATTCTAACGGTTACCCTAATAGTGCCAATTCTCCTGTTGCTTTTGTTGCGCCATTTACTTTCAAAGAGTATCGTGTGAAAAGTAGAGTTAACGCTGTTCTAAGAGACTTAGATAATAACCGTGTGGCTCTAGGTGGAGATCTCATCCAGTCTGATTGTAACTCAGGTACTTTTGGCGGAAGATGGTTTGAGGTAACATCAAATTTAAGCAACACACAAAAATCTTTCTCTCAAAGCCCTCAACCAACACTTACAGTGCCACAAGTTGACGGATACTTATTGCCTGTAGATTTTTCTGCAACAACCACTGGTGGATCAACTTCAAGCGGAGGAACAAAGGTTCTCGGCTCCCCAACATCTGGAAATTACCAAACAGGGCATGATGGTTTTAAAGTTTGGTATTCTGGGGGAGGAAACTTAAGGATAGGCGGTTTACCTGGGGCGACAAACTTACAAACAGAAACAATTAAATTACATTCTTACTTTGACACATTACCGCCAATAACATTTCATATTGACAATGTTGATTATGGGCAAACCATACCAAGCGATGTAACTGTGGATATGTCTATACCAAGCGGGGCTGGGGATTTAAGTTCTGGGTGTTCTATTGATTCGAATGGCAATTTAACAGTAACGTCTATGGGAAATACTGTATATGGTAACACAGGTCAAGTTACACATCCGATTACAGGAAACGTGATGGGGTATGCTGGAATTGTTCCTGGTACTAATTATAAAGCTCAATTTGTTTCTCTTGACACTAAAGGCGATGAACGACTTATGCTTTGGTATGACACACACGTTACAGCTCGAAGCGCTGTAGGGGGAGCAAGCACAAGTACAAGCGATTATACACAATGGGGTACTGACTATGAATTAGATGCAATTAGCCCACACAATAGTTATGTGCGTAACAATTTTGTTGAGATGATAGGTCCCGCAGGAACTGCGACACCACCTCAAAGCGCTGTTCAGTGTAGTGCGGGTAATTATCAAGGGCCAGCAGACGTTATTGTAAGTTTTGTGAAAGACTGGACAACAAACACTAGTTATCAAAGAACCTATCATTTTGGTATACTTATACAAAAAAGAGTAGATAACTACACCTGTTATTATTCAGGAGCAAATTACGGAAACGTGTATACACCTCAAGCTGTAAACGCTGATACAGCAATATTTTATGACAGTGAAATAACTTTTGGTGGGGTAAGAAAACCAATGATTGTTAAATCAATAACTATAAACGTACCAGCATAATTATGAAATATAGATCAGGAAAAAAAATAGTTAAGACTTTAAGAAAGTATATAAATGGAAAGCCGACTAATATTACAAAAACAAATGTTAGTACAGATCCAGATTATATAGGGCCGTATAACGATTTAGACGCATGTCCAATAAACACGCCACCAGCAGCTGCAAACTATACGCCATCACCAGTTCCAACCTATGCGTATAGAAATTCAACAGTAACTGGTTCTAACGATTACACACTCACGTTTAGTGAATATGTAAAAGGTTGGACTTCATTTCATTCTTGGGTGCCTGAGTTTATGGTTAACATGGGAGGTGATTTTTTTAGCTTCAAGTCTGGACAACTATACAAACATCACGCAAAAGAAGCAGAAAGAAATACATTTTACGGAACTAATTACCCATCAGAGTTAGAATTTGTTACAAATACAGCTCCATCTGAGAGAAAAATATTTAAAACTATTGAAATAGAAGGTGACACAAAGAACTGGGACGTTACAGTTATTACAGATCAAGACAAAGGGCACATAAGCAAGGCTTCTTTCAACGAGCAAGAAGGTGTATATAGAACATACATTAGAAGAAACTCCGACGACATAGGCAATACTGAGCTTTTATCTGTCCAGGGAATTGGAATGGTTTTGGTTGTTGCTGGTAATAATTATACTTTTGGCGAGGTGCCATCTGAAGTTTCTGTGGGCGATTCGTTGTACAAGGCAACATCTACAGGCGGTTATCAGTTAGTTGGGACGATTGCATCTGTTACACCTAGCGCACAAAACACTGTTTTAGCTACTTCAGCTTCAGCAATCACACCTTCTGTAAATGATTTTATGTTTGCAGCTAAGTCACCTGTAGCTGAATCGTATGGATTAAAAGGGTATTTTGCGAAAGTTAAGATATCGAACACAAGCACTTCAAAGGTTGAGGTGTATGCGGTTAACACGGAAGCAGCAAAAAGCTTCCCTTAATATTTAGTATATTTGCAATAATGAATTTTAATATTAGAAAGGTAAAAGACTCTGATTACGAGAGTATTTTATTAAAGTGGTGGAAAGATTGGGGATGGGAGGCTCCACCAAAAGATTTTTTACCACAAACTGGATTGATTGTATCAAAAGATAATCAAGATATATGTGCAGGTTTCATGTACCTGACAAACTCAAAAGTGGCACTAACGGAGTTTGTTGTGTCAAACAAAGAGTATAAAGAGAAAGATAGGGGGCTTGCAATTGATTTTTTAATTGATTGTATTGTAACTTTAGCAGATAAAAATGGGTGTAAATATGCTCATGTAATTTTAAAAAACCAGAAACTTTTGAATAGATACAAAAGAGCGGGGTATATAGAGTCGGATACAAAAGTAACTGAAATGATTAAGGTATGGCAATAGCAACAGGCACGGCGATAGCTTTAGGAGTCTCAGCGGCAGCAGGTGCGGCAAGCGCAATAAGTGGCGCCTCAAGAGCCAGAAGGGCAAAAAAAGCAATAGAAAGTTTTGAAAGACAAGAATTAAGAAATGAGGCTGATGATCTTAGGGTTTCAACTCTAGGGGCTGAACTACAAACAGAAGAGGCTCAAAGAAGATTTGCTACTTCAGTTGATGCTTTGCAAGCTGGAGGCGTAAGAGGTTTGGTAGGTGGTTTAGGTCGTGTTGAAGAAGCAGCTGGACAAGTTCAAAGAAGAATATCTGCTGATCTAGATAGGCAACAAGCTGCTATACAACAAATGCAGCTTCGTGAAGATCAACAAATAAGAATGATGCGAGAAGAAAGAGAGTCACAACAACTAGGAGCTCTTTTTTCAGAAAGACAGGCGGGACAACAGATGGTTGCCTCCGGACTTAGTCAAGTAGGGTCAGCAGCGATGACTGGTTTGATGTCTATGGACTCAATGCAACCAAAAGCACCTACAGTAAAATCAACCATGAGCCCTCCAGGGTTTGCCCAAATAAATCCAAGCGGAACAGATTATAGCCAGTTTGGTATGGACACTGTTAGAAAGGCTCAAAACGTAACCACTTCGCTTACAAACAAACCTGTAGATTTTACACGATTTACGCAACAAGAAAGATAATAAAATATGTCAAGTAGAGGATTATTAGCGGGATATAGAGTAGCAGGAGCAGGGCAAGCTGCTATTGTTGATTTATCAGCAAAGGCAGACGAGGTTGCAAAATATAAATTATTATCAGACCAGGTAACATATCAAAGACAAAAGGCTTTTGATGACGAAAGAAAGAAGTTTAAGATGGATATGGCTGACGCTTACGATGAGACTATATATGAAGATACTTTTGACGACACAGGTATAGCTGATTTAGATGCTGCTGGTACAAAACTTCAAGGTCAAGTAAAACAGTCTTACATCGAAAATCAATATGCTTACGATCAAGGGCTTATTGATGAAGCTACATATAAATCAAGAAGCAATAAACTTAAAAGCGAACTGAATCAGTTGGGTGACGTTATAAAAAACGTTAACGCCGCAGCAGATAAATATAGAGAGCTTGAAGATTCTGGAAAGGGGAATGCGATAAATGGTAAGAAGCTTGATATGCTTGAAAACCTAATGCAAAACTTTAGGGTTACCAGGGGTCCAAACGGTTTAGCTTTTAATACAATAAGGAAAAAAGTTGATGCTGATGGAAACGAAACGGAAGAAACGGAAGAGGTAAGTTTAGGTTTAAGAAACTTTAAAGACTTACTTGACATGAACACAGGGTTTGACTCTACTACTGCGGTAGAAAATATATCAAAAAGAGGAGGGTTTGTCGAAAAGCTTGATGGATATGGCAGAACGGCTAAAAAAATAACTGATTTTACAAGGTCGGAAACAGGGCGAGCTGTAGTTGACGCTGAAGTTGACCAAATGAGCAACAAAGATAAGCTTGATTATTTGATAAAAAAAGGACTAATAAAAGAAGATGAGTTTGACGAGTCTGAAATTTTTTCAAAAGAAAATATTAAAAAATATGACGATCAAGTTGCAAAAGCGTTAACAGAAGATTTAGAGAGTGAGCTAAAATTTAAGCAAGAAACAGAATTGTTTGATGATAAATTTGCTTTAGCAGGATATGAGTCTAGTCTTGCTGCTGCTGCAAAACAAAAGCCTCCAAAAACAAAGGTAGCTGTTGTCGAGGGCAGTAAGGTTGGAGATGATTTAGGGGACAGGATACAATACAATCCGGTAGACGGAAAAGGAATTCCTTTTACTAGCCTCGGCACTACAGAAAAATTTGTTGATAGGTATAAAAAGGCGCTGGAGCTAAGTATACCAGAGGGCTCTACAATCACCCCAGAGCAATTCTTTACAGAAGATGTATTCAAAAGTATGAATTTAGCAAACGTAACAAACTATTTGGATAAAGGTTATATAGAGGTTGATTTTACCTACAAAATGCCTGTTGCTGGACAAGACGCAATAAGTCAAAAAATTTATGGTAAAAAATATAGTGATTTAGAGGCGGCTGAAAAACAACAAGTAGATACTCAAGTACGAACACAAGCTGTGAGTAAAGGTGTAGAAGGTAGCTCTGAACTCCAAAGAGGCTCTTTACAGCTTGATCCAGTAAGAGATTTCGAAGATTTTAATAACATATTAACTGCAATGGGTCTTGATCCTATATCAACAACTTCATTAAAGCAAATGCAGAAAAATAGAGCTGCAAAAAGAGCCGCAGGTGGTGGAGGCGCAAATGGAGGGTCGGCAAGATTCAACAAAGGACTAAATAATGCGAGTGCTCAGTCGGATTCTCAAAGAACAAATTAATTAACTATGAATGAGGAAGCTTTAGTGGCAATGTATGAGATGGCTGCCAATGATGGTTATACCGGATCATTAGAAGCCTTCTCAGATCTTTTGAAAACTAACGAAGAAGCAGTAGACCATTTCTACGAAATGTTTAAAGGAGATGGCTATACGGACTCTGTTGATGATTTTAAGCTTTTAATGGGCGCTGTTGAACAGCAAAAAGAAGGCGAAGAGATTGGCCCTATAGAAATTACCACACAAGAAGCATTACAAAAATTTCTTAGAGAGGCTCCAGGCTTAATATCAGACGAAGACGCTAGGGGTATATCCGCTGGCATAGAAGCTCAAAGAAGATTCGAGGAAGAGAAAAAAATAGCTGAAGATTTAGCGGAAGAAAAACAAGAGTTATTGGATGATGTGCAAGGTGCTAAATCATCTTACAACAGTGTTGTGAATATGTTAAAAGACATAGGTCAAATGGATAATAGAGCTCTTATGCTTTATGGTATGATTACTGGCGATAGACAGCTTGTAGGCCAACAGTCTTTAATTATGGAGAGAGAGAATAAAGGAGAAGATAGTTTTCTTGGTCCACGAAGAGCAACATATGACGCTGAGGATTTAAAAGGAATATTTGATGATGGTTTCCAAATGGATGATATGGAGATTTTATTTGGAACAGCTGTAAATGCTCTTACTGGATTTGGGACGTCTTTTGTTTCTAGTGTTATGGGTAGGGCTTTAGGAAGTGCACTTGGTGGTGTGGCAGGATTTTCTGTAGCAGGACCTGGTGGCGTTCTTCCAGGGGCAGCCGCCGGTGGTACTATAGGTGCTCCAATGGGTCTTGCAGCCGACATGATTTCAAGAGAAGTTATAAATGCTAATAAAATTTTAGCTAGAAAAAATGGGATTACTTTAGAAGAACATATAGATAGAGGTGAACTGGAGTGGGTTATACCATCTACAGTTGGTGCAGTGCAAGGTGTTATAGAAAAATTTCAATTAGGAAAACTTCTTGGAAAAACAGGATCAAAAACAATTGGTCAATATGTAAGTAAATTTTTAAATAGGGGCTTCACAAGTGGAGTTCAAGAAGTTGGACAAGGAATTGGGTCAGTAATAAATGAAACAATAGCTGCACAAGGTGGTCAAAAAAACATATCTACAGACACCCCAGAGCAATTATATAATGTATTTTCAAACCCAGAAACACTTAAAAGGCTTGATAATGACTTTGTTAATGGTGTTTTAGGGATGGCTACTGGTAGAGGCCTTATAGACGGCTCGAGAGCTATTATGGATCCACAAAAAGTTAGGGACTTATTTAAAAATAGTTTTAAAAAGAATCCAGAGGACGGTGGTTTTGACCCTAATAACCCTTTCAACATATTTTATCTAGCAAAGTCCGACGCTGAATATGAAAAACAATCTGATTTAGTTACAAAACTATTAGACATAGGTGGAGAAAAAGCAAAAGGAAACCTTTCAACCGAACAAGTTAAAGCTCTTGATGTTGCCCAAGAGAGTGTAAAAGAGGAATTAGAGATAATAAGACAGAAGGTTTACAGGCGCATGAATAAAATGACTGAAGATGAAATAAACTTTTTGATACCCAATCAAAAAGAAAGATCTGACCTTAACAATGCTCTTACAGTTTTAGAAAATTCAGACATAAGTGAAAAACTTAAATCTACACAGATAGAAATTATACAAAACAAACTTAACCAGCTTGCTATACAAAAAGCAAAATTATTATCTGCTGTAGATAAAAGACCTGATCAATCTTTCTCTGAAACATTTAGTATTGATGGCAGGCAAGTAACCAAAGAAGAGTTTGATGCATATACAGAACAACAAAAAGCTTTAGGTGGAGGTGAATTTACTTTACAGTTTGGTGAGGATAAGGGTATTGTTGTTAACACAGAAGGAGAAACAATAGGAGATTTTGTTTTTACACCAGCCGAGGGTCCAGAGGACAATACGGTTAATCGTGTTTTAAAACAACTAGGACTTACACCCAACCAGAATGATTTTCTTCTTAACGAGTTAGATGTTGAGTTAAAAACAAAAGGTAAATCGGTAAAAAACCTTGTTGACTTTGGTGAGCAAATTATTGTACAAACAAAAAGACAAAAACCTAGCTCAAACATAATATCTATAAACTCAGGATCTTTAAGTCTAGACCCGTACACAGAAGATGTGTATAAGGCTTTAGTTAAAAAGAATTTTGCTGATAAAATTGTAATTCCAAATTCAAAGGGAGATTATTATTATAAAGTAAAGCCTATAGAAGAAATAGATAATATTATACAAGAGCAAAACAAAAAAAAGACCCTAACACCAGAACAAAAAGAAATAAACAAAACAAGAGGGCTCTTAGGAAAAGGACCAAGGTTCAGTGTAGAGACAGATTTCAATGCTGAAGCCGACATCAATATGAATCAAGTTGTTGAAGAGATGAACAATATGGCAGGCGAAACTATGCTGCCTTCAGTTCCAGGACAACTTACAACCAATAATAAAATAGATGCCGATAATATACTTAGTAGATTCCCAAATGCAAAAATATTAAGCACGAACAAAAAGTTCGCAGGAATACCAGGGGTATTTGGTGTATCCGACCAACTCACTACTGGCTCAATAAAAAACGAAATAACCGGCAATAAATTATTCTTTCAAGGCGGTATTAATTTTAATAATTTATCAGAATTTTCAAAATATGCTTGGGCAGGCGCAAACGAGAAAGATGCTCTAGAATTAAAAGAAAGAGCTATATCTGTTTACCAAAACAACAAACAGCTTTTTGATCGTTTGTGGCAACAGAAAAAATTACCTAATGGTCATATTCCTTATTATATAATCAAGATGGGTAGTGAAGCTATATATAGCAACGAGGCTTTGTATAGAACAGCGCTTGACAATATAAGTAAAATACCAGAAAGAAATAAAAAAGCAGCCTACAAAGCATTACTCAATGATCCAGTAGTTCAAAGCAATGATGTTTACAAAGATTATGTTACGAAACAAAAAACACTACAAAATGTTTTAAAAAACATAACAGAATTAAAACTGTCTCAACGCCCCAAGCTAGGAAAAAGAATTATTTATGGCACCTTCAATAACACAAGCCCTGGTCCACCAAACAAAACAAAACAAGGTGCTGTTAAATTACTAGAAGGTAGACCAGAGGCTGAAAGGGCTTTTATAAATAGCGCTTCTTTAAACAACCAGATTACAGACCCAGCGTTAGAGGGTATACCTGGCGACCATCTTATAGGGGTTATGGGTATTGATGTTTTAAACCCTTCAGTCGATAAGATAAATCACAAAAACTATCCATTTGCTATCAAGGGACAAGTCCTGGGTATACTTGAAAAACCAATACACGCAGCAGAGGTTTTTCCTGAAATGTATGCAAACATACTTTTGAAACAAAAGAAAAACAAATCTGGCAAACTAACAACACCAAAAGCCGCAGCATCACAAGCTGTATTCCCACTTGGAAGTGTTAAAAATAAAACCTACATAGGGGCTAAAATGTCCAGTAAAATGGACAATATGAAAAAATTAATGGGTCTGTTAAAGATTACATTTCCTGATGTAGATTTAGTTGATAACGCCGCTGACTTTGAAGCAGCTTTGAATCAGCCAGATGTTAAGTCTTACATTAAAAAAGGCGATGTTATATATGGATTTGTGCAAGGGAAAAAAATATTTGTAAACCCTAAATATGCTGATTCTAAAGTGGTTCTACATGAGTACGGACATGTTTGGTTAGATTTTCTCAAACAAAACAACCCAGAGCTTTTACAAGTAGGGTACAATCTTTTAGAAGGCAGTCTTGATTTAGAAAAATATAAACTCATGCATGGCGACACAGAGCTTGCCAGGGAAGAGTTGATGGTAGACCTTATATCCTCAAAAGGAGAAAGGATAGGAGACGCAGCTACCAAGTCTACTTTTAAAAATTGGCTGGTAGGTTTTTGGAATTATATTAAAAGGCTTTTCAAAAGTTTTTTCAATATGACACCAGATGAAATACAGAACATGACCTTAGATGATTTCATAAACGGGGCGCTATCGAGTATGCTTAGTGGGCAAAGAATTAGAACACAAGGATTAAAAGATATTAAGTTTAGCAAAAAAACACCTGCTAATGAAATTGAAGTTCTTTTAGACAAAGGCGCAACTGAACTAGAAATTAGAAACTACATCAAAGACGAATACGGTTTAAATGATCAAGAGACCAACAGTCTTTTTGAATCTATTAGTGGTGATTATTTAAAGAGAAAAAGAAAAGAAGAGGGTATATTCTCTTTTGACAATAAAGGGAACAATAAATTTACAAGAGCTTTATATGCTTTAAAAAATGTATTTGATAAAAATGTTTACAGAAGGCTTTTCTTGCAAAGACGATTCAATCCTAAGTCATACCAAATTTTAGCTGAACAAAGAAGAGGGGCGATAGAGCTTCAATTAAAAGAAACCATCAACACCGTCATGAAGTTTAACAAACTTGTCGGTAAAAATGAAGATTTAATTTTAGAGGCTGATGAGGTTTTGAGGGGTAGAACTTCTAGTGTAATAAATGAAAACAGTAATACAGATTTGTTTACTTTAATTAAAAGAATGAGGACACAGGTCGATTTACTTACACAATCTCTCATTGATGAAGGTGCAGTTACAAATCAACATAGTATTGATACTTTACAGCTTAACTTTGGAAAATACCTTACAAGATCCTATAAGCTTTTTGATGCAGACGGTTTCAATCCAGAGGCAAACATAATAGATGCGGCGAAAAATTTTATAAGACAAGACTCTAGAATACAAGAAATGGCTCAAAAAGTTGCAGAGGAGTATGGAAGAGACTATTATGACGAGTTAGAAACCCAAGTTGAAAATCAGATAAATTTTATTTTAGGTAAAGCGATAGGTGAAAATTTTTATGGTGTTAGTAGATCAGGTAGAAAAGATTTAAATATTCTTAAAAAAAGAGGAGCAATACCAAAACCAATCAGAGATTTGATGGGTGAATATACTGATCCTGGTGTTAACTATGGTAGGACAATAATTAGGATGACAAACCTTTTAGAGCAACACAGGTTTTTAACAAGACTTAGAAAAGCGGGTATGGGCGTGTTCTTTTTTGAGGAAAACGATACGCAAAGAAAAAATGCAGGTGCAACAGTTCAAATACAAGGAGGGGAAAGTATGTCTCCTTTAGCCGGGCTATATGCAGACCCACTTATAGCTAGAGAGTTTAATG
>Ga0209433_10000058_pt1 | contig 32622 bp, 30 predicted proteins | sample METZYME_5_50m_FD_187552 | JGI IMG/M metagenome (GOLD analysis project Ga0209433, IMG submission 187552) | Marine microbial communities from oxygen minimum zone in mesopelagic equatorial Pacific - METZYME_5_50m (SPAdes) (version 2) | ecosystem: Environmental > Aquatic > Marine > Oceanic | place...
TGAAGAAGCAATACCTTTGGCAACAGAATCAACAGCTATCGTAGCGATTGATTCATTCGAAGAAGCATTGAAAGTAATTTCAGAGTTTAGTTCACGTTAAAGTCAAGAGAGAAATAAAATAATAACATGGTAAATATTGGTGGTACTAACAATAACGAAAGAAGAGGATTCTCTTTTATTGTTTTTGTTGCAATCATAGGTTTTTCGGTTGCAAGAGCTGTTGCGACATTTTTCACTAATTACTTATGGTTTGATTCAGTAAATTTAAACTCTGTTTGGATAAAAATCCTTCTTACTAAAGGAGCCTTAGTTGGTGCATTATCATTGCTAGCTTTTATATTTATTTTTACAAACCTACGTTTAGCAGTAAGAGCTACTCCTGTAATGGATATTTTTGAATCTTTTGAGTCACAAGATCCTTTATCCAGATTTCGAGCTTGGACTAATGAGAGATTTTTGCGGTACAGATTATGGGGAACTATTGGTCTCTCGTTATTTCTTGGTGCTGGAGCTTCTCAACTATGGGAACAAGTTTTACTATTTTTAAACCAGCAGTCTTTTGGAGTTACAGATCCAGTATTCCAGGCTGATGTTTCAAGATATGTTTTTGGTCTTCCTCTATATAGATTATTCGTTTCTTGGGGATTCCAATTAGTAATTTTTACGTCATTAATCATTATCTTGTTTTTTGTTGCCACAGGAGCATTGCAACTTAGACAAGGACGATTACCTGAAGTGAGTAGTGGTGCAAAGGCACATTTGTCTGTACTGTTAGCATTCATAGCAATCTTAAAAGCATTTGCGTATCGTCTTGATTCAATGGAACTTCTTTACTCTCCAAGAGGAAAAGTTTTTGGTGCAAGTTATACAGATGTAATTGCACATCTACCAGCTTTGAATCTACTCATATTAATTTCTTTATTTGGTGCAGTTTTATTGCTTGTAAATATAAAAAGGAGGGGATGGTTACTTCCTGCAACAGCAATAAGTTTGTGGTTAGCAGTATCTATAATTGTTGGTGGTCTGGTACCTGCTGCAATACAAAGGTTTAGAGTAGTTCCTGACGAACTGAACAAAGAATTGCCTTATGTTGAAAATCACATTGACTACACCAGACTTGCGTATGGTTTAGATAGCATTGAAGAAAAGTCATTTGCCGCTTCTGCGGATTTGTCCCAAAATGATATTTCTAATAATAAACAAACTGTAGACAATATCAGACTTTGGGATCCTACAGTTTTAGCTGAGACTTATAGCCAGCTTCAAGAAATCAGAGCATATTACGCACTTCAAGAGGTTGATGTTGATAGATACAGAATCAATGGTGAATTGACCCAGGTTATGGTTGCAGCAAGAGAGCTAGATCAAACAAATTTACCAGCTGTCGGATGGGTTAACGAAAGACTGCAGTACACCCACGGTTTTGGAGTTGTTTTTAGTCCAGCTAATAATGTTGCAAGCCAAGGCCAGCCTGATTTTTATGTAAAAGGCGTCCCTGCAACAACGACAGTCTCTGAGCTAGAAGTAGATCAACCAAGAATTTACTTCGGTGAATCTGCTGATTCTGTAGAGTATGTAGTAGTAAATTCACTTCAAGATGAAGTCGACTATCCTTTATCTACTGAAGGACAATCTGTTGCTTATACAAATTATTCTGGAGACGGTGGAGTAGGCATAGGGTCTTTCTTTAGAAGGCTTGGTTTTGCACTGAGATATAGTGAATTAAACCTTCTTATTTCTAATCAGCTATCAGATGATTCAAAATTGATTATGGAGAGAAATATTGTGAGTAGAGTTAAAAAAGCAGCTCCGTTTCTTTATACAGACAATGATCCTTATTTAGCTCTAATTGATGGAAATTTATTTTGGATTATTGATATGTATACAGTCAGTGATAAATATCCTTACGCTCAACCTGCTGACACCAGAAGGATTAATGAAAACTCTGGACTGCCAGTGAATTTCAACTATCTTAGGAATTCTGTAAAAGCAGTTGTCAATGCTTATGACGGCACTATGAATTTTTATGTTGTAGACGAGAACGACCCAATTATGACTGCTTACAATGATATTTTTCCAGATCTATTTTCTCCAAAAAGTGAAATGAGTTCTGAATTATTAGATCATATCAGATACCCGGAAGATCTTTTTACTATTCAGTCTGACATGTACAGAGATTACCATATGACTGATCCTAGAGTGTTTTACGCAGATGAAGACCCTTGGGTTATTCCATCTGATTCTTCCACAACTCCAAGAGTTGCTACTTTACGAGGAGAATTTACAGAAATAGGTTTTAAGCCAATGTTGCCTTATTACTTATTGATGAGCTTGCCTGGTGAAACTGATTTAAGTTATTTAATCTTTCAACCTTTTAACCCCGAAAATAGACCTAATATGCAATCTTTCTTGGTTGCAGATGCTGATCCTGAGAATTACGGACAATTAATAGACTTTAGGTTACCAAAGGGAGAGTTTGTAGATGGACCAAGTCAGGTAGCAACTAGAATAAACCAAGATCCAGATATATCCCAAATATTTACACTATTAGACCAACAAGGTTCAAGTGTCATAAAAGGTAATTTGTTTGTTGTTCCAATTAATCAGTCAATTCTTTATTATCAACCAATTTATCTTCAAGGCGAACAGAATCCTTTGCCAGAGTTTAAATTCGTTGTTGTTGTCTTTCAAGATAGAATCATAATGAGCGAGACTTTATCTGAGGCCCTAGCAAGTATTTTTGGAGATGTGGAGATAGATTATGATACTGAAGAGTCTGAAGGTGAAAGTCCACTAGATTTATTAGCAAAAGCAACAATAGCTTTTGAACAAGCTCAAGAACAACTTCAAAAAGGTAATCTTGGAAAGTATCAAGAATTAATTGACCAAGCACAACAGTATGTTGATCTTGCAATTGATCAATTAAACAAATAACAAAAATTTTTTTCTTGAGTTTAATTTAAAGTAAGTTAGTATTAATTATTCAGCGCGGGGTGGAGCAGTCTGGTAGCTCGCTGGGCTCATAACCCAGAGGTCGTAGGTTCAAATCCTACCCCCGCTACTAGCTATCTAATGAACAAATCTATTATTCTTTTTCTTCCAGTAGAGGCAGCAATTAATTTGAGAGTAAATAATCCAGAAGCTCCAAGATAAAGTAAGCTACCTAGCACTAAAAAAATTCTCCAAAATAATATTGCGTCCATAATTAAATTATAAACTGCCTATTGTTAATCGCTACCTCGTTAATTCAAAAATTTCATTGGCTGTTATTTCACCATTGATTGTTGAGATAATTTCAAAATTGTTATTTAACACTAAAGTTGTAGGAATCCCACTCCAAATAAATTGTATAAGAATACTCTCTGCGAGGGTATTATCTAAAATATTTTGATATGATATATCATTATTTTTGATAAATTCTTTGCCATTTTCTTCTGAGTCTTCAACTAAAATTCCGATAACAGAATATCCTTGAGTCTCTGATAATATTTTTAACTCACTCACTTCGTTTTGACACGGAATACACCAACTTGCCCAAATATTTACAATAACAAATTGTTCATTTGAATTTAAGTTAGAGATTTGTTTTAAATTTTCTAGTAGAATTCCATCATTTATATTTGAGACGCTAACAATTTCTAATTCATCGTTATTTGTTGAATTAATTAAGACAACTACAACAGTCATAGTTAGAAGTAACAGAATAAAATTTCTTTTGAACATAATTTAATTTAATAACCTAATACAAATACAATACTAACCATGGAATTAGAAAACATTATTTATCCAGGATTTAATAAAACTTTGTCCGAATTAAATGCTTTATCAAAAGTTAAGAAGAAATCTTGTGAAATTATTGACTTGACTGAAATCGAATGGGTGCGTGATGTTTTGCGCCATAGAATTGAAGAAATTGGTTCATATGATATTAAATTTAAAAAACCAACCGATGAAGAAATTCATTCTGTATCAAAGATTGTTGGTGCAGATATTGATATGGATGAGTTAAAAAATAATTTCCATAAAAATAAAAGAATTATTGGGATTACTTCTGGTAAAGGCGGAGTTGGAAAATCTACTATAACTTCACTATTGGGTATTGCATTTGATGAGTTAGGTAAAAAAGTTGGAATTATGGATTCAGATATCTGGGGTTATTCTGTTCCAAAAATTTTAGGGGCAAAGTTTCCACCTATACCGTTTAATGAAAGAATATTCCCCTCAAGAATTAATAATCTAAATGTCATTTCTATGGATTATTTTGTTAAACAAGATGAAGCAGTAATTTGGAGAGGCCCAATGTTACACAAAGCAATCGAGCAATTCTTATTTGAAGTTCTGTGGCATGACATTGATATCTTACTTATAGATATGCCACCAGGTACTGGTGATGTATCTATATCTTTATCACAATTTTTAAAATATTATGAAAATATTGTTGTAACTACACCTCAAACAAATGCAACAATAGTTGCTGAACGATCTGGAATTATGTCAAAGAAAGTGAATGCAAGTATTATTGGCGTCATTGAAAATATGTCGTATATGGAAGTAGATGGAAATAAAATATATCCTTTTGGCAAAGATGGTGGAAAAGACTTATCCAAAAAATTAGATGTCCCATTCATAGGAGAAATTCCTCTTTTAGAAGATATAACTATTACGTCAGAGGGAAGTAATTTATTTGCATTTAAAGAAACACCAGAATTTAAAAATATATTATCAATTGCAAACGAGATTTTAAAATTTCAACCAAAGAAAAAACCAATTGATCTAAAAATTAATTAAGTACAAAACTTACAACTGACAGTAGTAAACAGTAAAAACCAAAGTATTGCAATTTCGAATTTGTAGTTAATTTAATAAGAAGTTTAATTGCTAACATTCCTGTAAAAAAAGCAGCAATAGTTGGAATAACAATATTCGTATTTAATTCATAAGATTGATTCATGAATGTTAGGCTCCATGCTCCAAAAATTGTTGGAATTCCAAGAAGTAGAGAATAATATATTGCATCAACTTTTTTAATACCTAAGTAGATGGCAGTTAAAAGAGTTATTCCAGATCTTGAGATTCCTGGAAAAAGAGCAAAAGCTTGAGCTACACCAATTATGAATGCGTGCTTAATAGTTATTTCATTAATATTAAAAATATTTTTATTATTAATTTTTTCAGAAAATATTAAAAATACAGAAAAGAAAAAATAAGCTATTCCTGTATAGATTAATATTTGTGAACTATTATCAATTGTTTCTTGTATTGGAGTAAATAATCCAACTACAACAGCTGGAATAATTCCAACAGCAATTATTTTGAAATAATGACTAAATACTTCAAAATTTTTAAAAATTTCAACAATTTTATTTCTGTAAAATACCAAAATCGATAATAGTGTTCCAAGATGAAGAAATGCAATATCATTTGTATTTAGGTTTATTTCAGGAAATAATTCATCAAAAATTACTATGTGTCCACTTGAAGAAATTGGTAAAAACTCTGTTATACCTTGAATGATTCCTAAAAAAATATCAATCATATCAGTTTATTGTTGAAAAATGCCAGCCATTACAATCACTGCAATTATATATACGAAATTTCCTATTGTGCTCTTTTTCTATATACAGTCTTTCTTTTCTTGCCTCAATTTCGCTATTAAATTTTCGTTTATTTTGACATGTATTTTTATTATTCATTACATTAATTACATTAAATTTGAAAAATGTATACATGAGCTATAACTAATTTATTTTTATTAAAGTAAAGTTAGGATTGTGAGTTATTTATTTATTGTTTTAAGTTATCTAATTGGGTCTATTAATTTCGCATATTTAGTGGCAAAATATAAAAAATTGGACATATCTTCGTCTGGAAGCGGAAATCCAGGAACTTCAAATGTAATGAGAACCATTGGAAAAAAGTATGCAGCAATTGTATTGATTGGGGATGTATTAAAGGGTTTTTTACCCATTTTATTATTTAGTGAAAATATGCTTATATATGGTTTTGCAGCAGTTATTGGTCATATTTATCCCATATTTTACAAATTTAAGGGCGGTAAAGGAGTTGCTACATATATAGGCGTATATATTGCTTTTTCTACTTTGAATCCAACTTCTTATGATTTGTTTGAAAATTCTTATTTTTTATTCTTAAATATTCCTGTGCTTGCAGCTTTTTATTTTGTGGTTTTTAAAATTTCAAGAATTTCTGCCATAGCCAGTTTGTTGACAGTTTTTATTTCTAATCTAATTTTATTTTTTTCATTCAATGTATTTCAAGATAGATTAATTGTTTTTTTGTTATTTTGTTTAATAATTTTCAAACACTTTGAAAACATAAAGAGACTATATGAAGGCAAAGAAAATAAATTTTAAAAAAAAAGAAAAATAAAAATTAATTAGTTAATATTAAATCAAGTAAACGTTCAGTTGGGACAGGGCAATGGGATCAACACTTGTATTAATTTGTTTAATGTTATCGTTATCAATCGCGGTAATTTTTCCGGAAATGAGATACTCTCAGACAAGTAATAACTCGGTATCTATGGAATTTGAATATATGGTTAGTAAACAACGAAAAGGCTTTTTGATTTTAGGTTTAGCAGCACTTATTACTTTTTTTACTTCTATTCAGACTCTTTCAGTAGGTTTATTTGTATTCCACCTTTTATTAGATGTAGTTTTTGGTATTTATGCTTATGCATCATTTCAAGTAAGAGCTTCACTCATTCAGAAGCAAAAAATTAGTTCTATTGATGAAGAAATTCTTGAACTCGATGAATATGAGTATTTAAAGCAAGCTGTTTAATTTGGCCAATTTAGAGTCTAATTTAAATAATCTTTCTGAAACATTCGATAAATTAAATGAAATTCGAGAGAGTTCTCTGACAATATCTAGAGCCGTAGTTAGAGATTGTTCAAAAAGTATAAGATTTCTTCATAGGAACGATATAAAAGGCGCCAAAGAATTTATTGATAGTGCAAAAAAGAAAATGACAGAGTTAAAAAAGCTTACTGAAAAGGTATCTGAGATTAGTTTTGCTGGGTATGTTTTAGATGCAGAGAGGGAGTACGTAGAAGCCGTATTATTTTATGTTTATGAATCAAAAGGGTACATTGAACCTTTTGAGAAATTTAATGTTCATCCATCAAGTTATATTCAAGGTATCGGGGATACTATTGGAGAGTGGAGAAGAAAAGCGTTGGATAATTTAAGAAACTTAGAACTTTTAAGGTCAGAATCTTATCTTAATATCATGGAAGAAAGCCTCGGAATCCTTAATGAGCTTGATTATCCCGATGCTTTAACAGGTGGGTTGAGAAGATATGCTGACAATGCAAGAGCCATTATCGAAAGGACAAGATCCGATATAACAACCGCGTTTGTCAATGAGGCATTAAGAAATGACATCTCTAAAATGAATGAAAATGAATTATAAATTTATAACTGGAAAAGCTCTAGAAATAGATCCTAAATCTGGATGGACAGATGGCATGTTGTTAGAAGAAATTTATCCAGAATCTTCTTTTGTTAGTGGTAATAATCCAGAAAGTATGATGATGAAACCTTTTATAAAAGATAAAAAAGTATATGCGAAATATATATTTGAAAAAAGATTCGAAGGTGGCCCTGGATTAGTTCATGGTGGAATTTTGTCAGCTGCTTTAGATGACATGATGGGCTACTCAACAATAATTCATAATAAGTTTGCTGTGACAGCTAATCTAGAAGTCAACTTTTTAATACCTACACCGGTATTAAAAGAATTTGAAATATTTGCATGGGTTAAACATATAGATGGAAAAAAAATTTACACGGAGTCATTAATCAAATCTGATGAACATATTCATGTAGAGTCTTCTGCAATGTTTATTGATTTAGGATTAGATGCAGCAGAGTTTTTTGCACCTGATAAAAATTATCCATAATTTAAATTTTCGACGTCAAAAAATGGCTCATAGATTGAATACTAATCATTGGATTTACCCCAGAACAACGAGGAAAGTTAGAAGCATCAACAACATAAACATTGTCTAAGCCATGAACTCTTCCATCTAAATCGACTACACCAAGTTTTGGATCTGGATTAATTCTCGCAGTACCCATTTGATGTGCTGAACCAAGAAGAATTCTAAAAGGTTCATTTTTAATTATTTTTATTTTATCGACAAATTCATCAATACTTTCATTTGATGATTTTTTCCAATGCATAGTAGGTGAAGCAGCTACCATTATTTCATCCGCTCCAGCTAAATAGTTTGCCCTTACAAGATTTTCAATTCCATGAAGTAAATTATTATGATCAAAGTTATTTAAATTGTAATCCCATAAATGTTGTGGATTTTTATTAATGATTGAACCTGAACTTGTGTCGGATGTTAAAACAATTCCTCCCGACCATTGGTTGTAGCTTTTAACAAAATCTTCAAAATTGTCTTGATTATTTGGAAAAAAAGGAAAGAAAAGACTGGGGTGCATCGGTAAACCCTCAAGAAGGTATCCGTAGTTATCTTTCATGAATAAATTATCATCTGAGTATATTCCTTGCATTGTTCCTGCCCAAGGTTTTTGTTCTTCTGCGAATTTTCCTGCAACACCAGACACAGGATGAAGTTTAAGATGTTGGCCAAGATGTTTATTTTTATAACCACTATTCAAAAGAATTTTTGGAGTATTAAGTGCACCTGCTGCCAAAATAACTTTGTTGACTGCTATTTTCATATCATTTCCATCTTTTTCTATATTTATATGAGTTGCTTTGCCGTTTGAAATAGTCAGACTTTTGATTGACGTATTACTAAATATATTTTTACTATCAAATTTATCCTCTGCAAACCAAGTTTTATATGAAGAATTTATGATATTATCTGAATGTCCAAATGTACTAAAACCATCTTCAAGACATTGATTACTCTTAGTATTTCTTGGAATAATTTTATAATTTAAATTATTTAGTTTTAAGCCTTCGGCAAGTTTTAATTCTTTTTTCGGAATTGTATTGTTTGCCTCAGCCACATTTAATTTGTTGCAAACATAGTCCATACTGTTGTTAAATTCATCCGAATGAAAATAACTACTTTGACTGGTGAGTGAATCCCATTCACTTAATATTTTGTCAGGAGTTCTTAGTGATGTTGTCCAGTTTATACTAGTTCCTCCTCCAATTCCTGCGCCAGCTAAAAGAAGAACTTTATATCCCCGTGTTTGCTGGATAGCATAAGTCTCATAAAAATTATGGTATCCATAAGTTTCGTTATTAGTTTCTCCGTTTGGATAGCTTCCTTTTTCAAAAATTCCTACTTCATATTTTTCATTTAACACATTAGCCGCGATGCCACCCCCTGAACCACTACCAATCACAGCAACTTCTATACTTTTTGGAATCTCATTAAGTTTTTCTTCTATTTGCCCATTTTTATATATCGGATAATCAAAATATTTATATACAGAACCTTCTCCATTGACAGATCTTACTGTGCTTAATCCAAACAACGCAGTAATACTAGAACCTAGCTTTCTAAATAATGAAATATTTGAGCTTTGCAACTTATTTATAAATTGCGGAATATTTTTATCTTTAATAAAGAGTTTTCTAATGTTAAAAGAGAATATAAAAAAGAAACCTTTCAACTGGCTAATTTCAGATTTGTCGGGATAATTTTTTATAATAAAATTGAAATATTCTTCTGAGTTTTCAGTTTCATCTAAATTAAAATTTGGATATAGATTTGAAAATATAGCATTAAACGATTTAGAAACTCTTTTACCCATAAAATAATTTTACACTCTCAATTTTGGATATGACTCACAAATTGTACAGTTATATTTCATGAGTTTTTCAAAATTAAATATCAAAAGAATAATGTACTTGGTTTTTGGAATTATAAGTTTTTGTTTAGGTGCAGTTGGTGTCATAATTCCTGGGCTCCCTACGACACCTTTTATGATTCTTTCTTCAATACTTTTTTTACGTTCCTCAGACAGGATGTATAAATGGTTAATAAATCATCCAAAATTTGGTAAGTACGTACTTGATTTTAAAAAAGGTAAAGGCATAAATCTTAAGACAAAGATTTATGCACAATCAATGATGTTACTTACTGTCACGCTATCTCTTATTCCCATATCTCCAATGTTTATTGAAAACCAATTAGTGAGAATTGTTTTGTTTACTTCTGGAATCTTTAGTTTTTGGTTAGTTGGTTTTAAAATTCCTACAAATAAATCCTATACAAATGAACCTAATAAAAAATAAAAAAATTTTAATCTTTTTAATAACAATGATTTTTCTCTATTTCTTTTTATCATATTTTGTTGCTTTTTCTGCTTTCAGAATTGGAAATGATACCTATGAATCTACGCCAGAAAATTTTAATTTGTCATATGAAGAAATTGATATCTTAACTTCTCAAAGTTCAATCTCAACCTGGTGGATACCAAATGATTCTGATAAAACAATTATTATGTTGCATGGATTAAGAAGTCAAAAAGCTGATATGAAAATACTGTCTAAAATTGATGAGTTTAGTAATTTAGGCTATTCGATTATTGCAATTGATTTCCGAAATCATGGAAAATCTGGAGAAGGAGATTTTACTTTTGGAGTAGATGAAGTAAATGATGTTTTCAGTACCATTAAATATTACAGAGATAATAAAAATTTAAAAATATTTGGTATTTGGGGTTTTAGTTACGGCGCAACAACAGCATTATTAACAGGACTCGAATTTGACAAAAAAGAATTTGATGTAGAGATTGTTGGAATCTTTGCTGAAAGCCCCTACCTAGATTTGTTAGCAGTGTTTACTGATCAGGTAGCTTACAGAACTCCTCTAAATATAACAATGGCAAATCTACTTAAACCAGGAACTATTTTGTTAAGTAATTTGATTTATAATTTTGATTTCAATTCGGTCCAGGAAATGTTTGACTCAAGTAGCGAGATAACAATTCCTACAATATTAATTTCTTGTGTAAATGATGAAATTATTCCTTTAGATCAAATACAAAATTTAAATCAATTGTTGGGTAAAAATTCTTCCATGAAAGTTTTTAATGACTGTAATAATCACGGAGGAGCTTTTGAAAGCGATACTGATAAATACATCAAATTATTTTTGAGTATCTTTCAATAATTCCATTTTGATTTTTGACAGTCATGTAGACACTTATAGTTACTTGATATGCATTGATTATTGATCATTTTTAAGATTTAAGTGATAATTATCCAATTTATAATTGATGTTTAATGTAGATATTTTAAATTAGACGTTTAGTAAATATATAAGTGTGTCTTTACATGCAAACAAATATATAATTATCATGATGGATCTTTCAAAAACACATGTAGAGCTTGTTAAAAAAGTGTATGAAACACTTGAAATTAATTCATCCAAATTAAGAGATAGAAAGTCTAATCCTTTAACTTTGGCAGAAAAAATTCTTTATGGGCATGCTAGAGATGTCAACGAAATTTCTATGAATAGAGGTGAAGATTTTGGTGATTTCTTACCTGATAGAGTTGCAATGCAAGATGCTACGGCACAAATGGCTCTGTTACAATTTATGCAAGCACAATTGCCAGAGACAGCAGTACCTACAACAGTCCATTGTGATCATTTAATACAAGCTTATGAGGGAGCAAATAGTGATTTAAAGGTAGCAAATAAAAATCACAAAGAAGTATTTGATTTTCTCAGGACTGCATCACAAAAATACAATATTGGTTTTTGGGGACCAGGCGCTGGAATCATTCACCAAGTAGTTCTTGAGCAATACGCTTTTCCAGGAGGAATGATGATTGGAACAGATAGTCACACTCCAAATGCTGGTGGTATAGGGATGATAGCAATTGGTGTTGGGGGAGCAGATGCTGTAGATGTAATGGCTGGTATGCCTTTCAATACGAAAATTCCAAAGTTGATTGGAATAAATTTAACTGGATCTTTAAGTGGTTGGACTTCACCAAAAGATATTATTTTAAAAGTTGCTGAAATACTTACTGTTAAAGGTGGTACAAATGCAATTGTTGAGTATTTTGGAGATGGTACAAAATCAATATCGACAACTGGAAAAGCCACGATTACTAATATGGGTGCTGAGATAGGTGCGACCTGTTCAATATTTCCATTTGATGCGAAAGGAGAAGAATACTTAAATGCTACTGGAAGATCTGACATTGCTAAATTAGCTAAAGATCACATGCATTTATTGACAGCTGATCAAGAAGTTTGTGAAAATCCTGAACTATATTTTGATGAGGTAATAGAAATCAACTTAGATTTACTTGTGCCACACATAGTGGGTCCTCACACACCAGACTTAGCTCGCCCAATTACAGAATTGAAAGACGACGCTGAATCAAACAATTATCCTGTTGAAATTTCAAATGCACTTATTGGATCCTGTACAAATTCATCTTATGAAGACATAGGTCGTGCAGCATATATAGCGAGGGAAGCTGCGAAAAAAGGCTTGAAATCAAAAGTGCCTTTAATGGTAACTCCTGGATCAGAAGTAACTAGAGCTACTATAGAGAGAGATGGATACTTAAAAGATTTAGAGGCAATTGGGGCTACAGTATTAGCAAATGCATGTGGTCCTTGTATCGGACAGTGGAAGAGAGACGATATTGGAGATGGTGAGACAAATACAATTGTATCTTCTTATAATAGAAATTTTCCGGCTAGAAATGATGGAAATAAGGAAACTCTGTCATTCATTGGATCACCAGAATCAGTTATTGGATTAGCACTTAGTGGAACATTAGAATTTGATTTTTTAAACGATACCTTGATTAATGACCAAGGTGAAGAAGTAAAACTTACACCACCTGCGGCTGAAGAGTTGCCTTTAAAAGGATTTGTAAATACACTAGAAGGATTTATCCAGCCAATAGATGGTGATGATTTAGATGTAAAAATTGACCCCAACTCTGACAGGCTTCAAGTTTTAACACCATTCGATTCTTTTGATCCAATTAATTATTTGGGCATGACTGTAATAATGAAAGCTGTTGGAAAATGTACCACAGATCATATTTCACCTGCTGGAAAATGGTTAAGATTCAGGGGACACTTAGAAAACATATCCCAAAATTTGTTTATCGGTGTAAATAACTCTTTTACTGAAGAATCTGGAACAGGTATAAATACTTTAAATAATGAAGTCATGACACTCCCAGATCTTGCAAAAACTTATCATGAGAACCAAGTGAATTGGATTGCTATTGGGGATGAAAACTATGGAGAGGGTTCCTCAAGAGAACACGCAGCAATGGAACCAAGGTTTAGAGGATGTAGAGTCGTTTTAGTTAAAAGTTTTGCAAGAATTCATGAGGCAAATTTGAAAAAACAAGGCATCTTACCTCTTACTTTTTTTGATAAAAGTGACTATGAAAAAATTGAGCAAAATGACAAGATAACAATAATTAATCTTGAAGAAATAAGTCCAGGAAGTACTGTTACCGTGACTCTTCAAAAAGAAGATGGTTCCTCTGTAAACATTATTGCAAATCATTCTTTATCAGATGAGCAGATAAAATGGTTTGAAAATGGTTCAGCTTTAAATTACATAAAAGCAAATTGATGGATAACTTTTCAAAAAAAATAAAAGAATTAAGAAACGAATATAGTGACTCAGATTTGTTGATTGAACATTTAGATAATAACCCAACACAACAATTTACAAACTGGCTAGATGATGCAATTGAAACAAAAATTTATGAGCCAAACGCTATGGTTTTGACTACATCCGTTGATAATTTTCCAAGATCACGTTATGTATTATTTAAAAATATTGTTGAGGATAAGTTAATTTTTCATACTCATTACGAGAGTCCCAAAGCACTTGAAATGCTTGCTAATCCAAATATTTCAGGAATATTCTATTGGGCAGAAATCCACAGACAAGTGAGATTTCAAGGGATTGCAAAAAAAGCTGATAAAACAATTTCTGATGAATATTTTTCAACTAGACCTAGGGGAGGTCAGCTAAGTGCATGGGCTTCAGAGCAAAGCTCTATTATCCAAAATAGAGAAGAAGTAACAAATAAAATAGCTGAGTTAGACAAAAAATTCGAAAACCAAGAAGTACCAAGACCAGATTTTTGGGGAGGTTTTGAAATTGAAGTAAATTATTGGGAGTTCTGGCAAGGTAGAAGAAACAGAACTCATGATAGATTTTGCTATACTCAAAACACCGAAGGTTGGAATATCGAAAGGATGTCTCCATAATGAGACAAATCAAAGTTACCAAAAATTTTATTAATTCAGCAGAAAATTCTGTGTTGTACGAGTCTGGAAACACGAAAGTGTTGGTTACAGTCTCAGTTACAGACCGAGTTCCTGATTGGTTATCAAATTCAGAAAAAGGCTGGGTTACAGCTGAATACAGTATGCTTCCAGGTTCTTCTGGTAATAGAATATCTAGAAAATCATTCGAAAGTGGAAGATCAAAAGAAATTTCAAGATTAATTGGCCGTTCCCTTAGAGCTGTTTGTAATTTAGGAATAATTAATGGCTATTCCTTTACTGTAGATTGTGATGTTCTTGAAGCAGATGGTGGAACTAGAACGGCATCAATTAACGGAGCTTGGATAGCTTTAAATGATACTTTTACAAAGATGGTAAATGAAAATAAATTAGTACAAAACCCATTAACAAGCAAAGTTGGAGCAATTTCTGTTGGTATTGTAAAGGGGGAGCTAGTAGCTGACCTAGATTATGCAAAGGATTCAAATGCTGAGGTTGACCTAAACCTCGTATTAGATGAAAATTTTGAAATTTTGGAGATTCAAGGCACAGCTGAAGAAAAACCATTTTCAAAAGATAATCTTGATAGCTTATTTAATATTGCAAAAGAATGTGTTGAAGAGATTTTTAAGATACAAAATTAATAAGAATGCAAATTATCCTAGCTAGTCAAAATAAAAATAAGTTAAAGGAATTATCTACAATATTTCAAATAAATTCAAGTAAACATTCTTTGGTGTCTCCCAGTAGAGATTTGAATGTAATAGAGGATAAAGAAACTATAAAAGAAAATGCTAAAAAGAAGGCCTTAGAGTACTTTGAGTTTTATGATTTACCAGTAATTGCAGATGACTCGGGTCTTTTTGTAGATGCACTTAATGGTGCTCCCGGTGTTCATTCAGCCCGTTTTTCAGGAGAAGATGCAAATGATAAAAAAAATAATGATAAATTATTAGATTTGCTCCAAAATAATTCAAATAGATTAGCAACTTTCAAAACAGTTTTATGTTTTTACGATGGTAAAGAATTTATGTATACCTTAGGAGAACTAAATGGTAGCATTTTATCCTCCCCGAGAGGCGAAAATGGTTTTGGTTATGATCCTATATTTGAAGTAAATGGTAAAACTCTTGCTGAAATGACATTAGAAGAAAAATCTAAGATTAGTCATAGAAAAAATGCGACAATTAAGATGGTTGAGTTTTTAAATGAAATATAAAACATTATTAAAATTTCTATTTGTTTTTCTTGTATGTTCTGCATGTGAAGTTAAGTGGGACATGGAAATCTTTTTCAAAGAAGACTTATCGGGAAGTTACTCAATAGCAGTATTGATAGATCAAGAAGCACAAATGTATGCTGTTGAGACTGGGCAATCTTCAATTGGAGGTCTAGATGCAATACTGTCAAATCTTCCAGAAGGTTTTGGTTCAAGTGTTTATCAAGAAGGAAACTATTTGGGAATTCTTATTCGAAATGATTTTGAAGACACAGACGAGTTGCTATTACAGTTTGAACAATTAAAGTCTGAGGAAAATACTGCTTTACTATTGTTACCAATTCAGGAAATTCGATTTGATAAAAGTGAACGTGATTTTGGAATTACAGGCAAGTTTGCAGAAATTTTTGTAACAGATGAGGAAAACTTAGAGGGGTTTAAAAGAATATTCGATGGCCAATTATCAATTGTTGTTCCGGGTAATATTACAGATCCTCAAATTAGCGAAATAGTAGATAATACAATTATTTTTGAAAACGATGGTCTTTCAGTAAAAACTTTTAAGTTGGTCACAAGAACTAAACCAATCTTTACGCCAGAGCTAATTGCTGCACTATTAGCAATTTTTGGTCTAATAATTTATTTTGTTAGACAATCTGTCAAAAAGAAGTAATATTGTCTCAATGAAAAAAATTATAATTATTATTTAGGAGCAGCGTTTACAACGTTGTTACCCTTGCATGGCAAGGGTTTTTTTTTAGACTATGAAAATTGATATATTTGATACAACTTTAAGAGACGGCTTTCAACAAGAAGGAATTTCACCTTCTGTAAAAGATAAACTCGAAATTGCAAAATTATTAGATAATCTTGGAGTATCTTTTATTGAAGGTGGTTGGCCTGGTGCTTCTCCAAAAGAAGAGGAGTTTTTCAAAAAAGCAAAATCAGAACTTAATCTTGCTAATGCAAAACTTGTTAGCTTTGGGTCAACAAGAAAGCTTAGTTTGAGCGCTGACAAAGACCCTCAAGTACAAGCATTACTTGATGCAGATACAGAATATGTATGCATAGTGGGAAAGTCTTCAAAACTACATATTACAAAAGCTATACAAGCTACTGTCGATGAAGCAATTGAGATGGCAGTAGATACAATCAATTATTTAGTACAACATAAAAAGAAAGTATTTTTTGATGCAGAACATTTTTTTGACGGTTACAAAGAAGATCCAGAAACAAGTTTAAGAATATTAGATGCTGTAATTTCTACAAAAGTAGAATGTTTTGTATTTTGTGACACAAACGGTGGAACTCTTCCAAGTGAAGTCCATGAGATAATTTCAGAAATAATTTCAAAATATCCAAAAGCAAACTTTGGCGTACACTTCCAAAACGACAATGGTTGTGCAGTAGCTAATTCAATGGTTGCAGTTGATTTAGGTGTAAATCATGTACAAGGAACCATTAATGGGTATGGTGAAAGAACAGGAAATGCTGATTTATGTACTTTAATCCCCAATTTAACATTAAAGAAAGGCTATAAAACGATTCCTGAACACTCACTAGGCCAATTAACTCAAACAGCAAATCATATTGCTGAGTTAGTAAATGTAGCGATTGATTCACGTCATCCTTATGTAGGTTCCTCAGCTTTTACACATAAAGCAGGATTACATGCATCTGGAATGGCAAAAGATAGCTCACTTTATGAACACATTGATTCAGCCGCAGTAGGGAATTTTACAAAAACAACAGTATCTGAATTAGCTGGTAGAGCTAGTGTTCTAACAAAAGCAGAGGAATTTGGTTTGGAATTTAATAATGATGATGCCAAAAAATTAATTGAAGAAGTGCAAAATCTTGAACATATGGGATATCAATTTGAAGCAGCTGATGGATCGTTATTTATATTGATGAACAAACTCAAGAATATTGAACCCAACTTTTTCAAATTTGAAAGCTTTAGGGTATTTTCTGAAAGACGAAATTCTGAAAATGTTGTTTCAGAAGCAGTTTGTAAAATTATTGTGGATGAAAATAGATACGTTAAAACTGGAGAAGGAGTCGGCCCAGTTGATGCTTTGAGCAAAGCTTTGAAATCTGCTTTAGAAAATGATTATTCAAGAGTAAATGAAATCAAGCTTATTGATTACAAAGTTAGAATTATAGATTCTTCAGATGGAACTGAAGCTAAAACAAGGGTCTTGATTGAATTTACAGATTCCAATAAGAAATGGAGTACTATCGGAGTTCATGAAAACATAATCAATGCTTCATGGAATGCTTTGTGTGATGGTTTTAATTATTATTTTATGACTTCTTAAGTAGATTTTTCACTTCTTTGATATATATACTATTTTAAGGGGATATAAATATGAATGAAAAAATCGAAAATTTACTTAAAGAAGAACGAAAATTCCCTCCTTCGAAAGAACTCAAAGAAAACGCAAACGCAACATCTTCATGGTACGAAGATGCAGATAAAAATCGCTTAGAATTTTGGCAGAAGCAAGCTTTAACAAGAATCTCTTGGTATAAAGAACCAACAGAAGTTTTAGATGATTCAAACCCTCCTTTTTTTAAATGGTTTAAAGATGGAGAGCTTAATTTATCTTATAACTGTTTAGACCGCCATCTAGAAACTGATTCAGATAGAGTAGCTTTTTATTGGGAAGGTGAACCTGGAGATACCCAAGAAATAACTTATCAAGATCTTTATGAAAGAGTCTGTAAGTTATCTAATGCATTAAAACAACTTGGAGTTCAAAAAGGTGATAGGGTAGCAATTTATTTAGGCATGACCCCAGAGATTGTTGTTTCAATGTTGGCATGTGCAAGAATTGGTGCAGTTCATTCAGTTGTGTTTGGAGGTTTTTCTTCGGAAGCACTTGCTGACAGGATTAATGACGCAAAGGCAAAGACTGTTATTACAGCTGATGGAGCATGGAGAAGAGGGGATATAGTTCCACTTAAAGACAATGTCGATGGTTCACTTGATTTAACAGACTATGTTGAAAATGTAATAGTTGTAAGACGAACAGAACAAGAAATAAATATGGCTGATGGTAGGGATCACTGGTATCACGAAATAACAGAAAAACAATCTTCTGAATGTGAGCCTGAAGTCATGAACGCTGAAGATTTGTTATACATTTTATATACATCAGGAACAACAGCTAAACCTAAAGGTATTGTACATACACAGGCCGGTTATCTCACTGGAGTTACAACTACTCACCATGAGGTATTTGATGTTAAAGAGGATGATATTTATTGGTGTGCTGCAGATTGTGGCTGGGTAACGGGTCATAGTTATATTGTTTATGGACCTTTAGCAAATAAAGCAACAAGTGTAATGTACGAAGGCGCACCGAATGCTCCTGATGAAAAAAGGTTGTGGAGCATAATTGAAAAATACAAAGTTAATATTTTTTATACTGCACCAACGGCAATTAGAGCATTTATGAAATGGGGAGTTGAGCATCCGCAAGCCCACGATTTAAGTTCATTGAGAATACTTGGCACTGTTGGGGAGCCAATTAATCCTGAAGCCTGGATGTGGTACCACGAAAATATTGGTAAAGAAAATTGTGCAATTGTTGATACTTGGTGGCAGACAGAAACAGGTTCAATTATGATTTCACCTTTGCCAGGCGTAACAAGCACTAAACCAGGATCTGCCTGTGGTCCTTTACCTGGTATCGAATCTGTAATTATTGACAATGATGGAAATGAAGTGGGTAAAGGAGAAGGTGGATTTTTAGCAATCAAATCTCCGTGGCCATCAATGCTTCGAACAGTATATGGAGATGACGAAAGGTATATTGATACATATTGGTCTCAACATAAAGGTTTATATTTTGCTGGTGATGGAGCAAAATATGATGAAGAGGGTTATATATGGCTTTTAGGTCGTGTTGATGACGTAATGAATATATCTGGGCACAGAATATCTACTGCGGAAGTTGAAAGTGCGTTAGTTTCACATAATGCTGTTGCTGAGGCAGCAGTTATTGGTCGAAGTGATGAAATTACCGGTGAAGCAATTGCTGCCTTTGTATCTTTAATTGGTACTGAGGAAGGTAACGAAAATTTAATTGCGGAACTTAGACAGCATGTAAGTGACAAAATTGGTCCGATTGCAAAACCAAAAAGTATAGTTATTACTGCTGACCTGCCAAAAACTAGAAGTGGCAAAATTATGAGAAGATTACTTAAAGACATTTCAGAAGAAAGAAAATTAGGTGATGTAACAACATTAGCAAATGCTGATATTGTTTCAGAGCTTCAAACTAGAGCTTCAGATTCTGACGATGAATGAGAGAACCTTTTCATGGCATCTTCCAGAAGATGCTGTCCAAAAATTAATTAGTTTAGACAAAAAAGATAGAAGAGATTTTTTTTCAAATCTTCCAATTGATAATGTACCCATAGGTTCTCTTATGGATTTTTCAAGTATATCTGTAGACGATAAAGGGCAAGTATCATTTTATATTATTCCTCAAGAATTTCATTACAATCCACTTGGGACCGTACACGGCGGATTAGCAGCCACAATTTTAGATTCTTGCAACAGCATTTCAGCAAATTGCCAACTTGATAAAGGTTTTTTGACTATGACAACAGATATTAGAATAAGTTATTTGAGGCCAATCACCGTTTCAACTGGAGAACTCACAGCTACAGCAACAATTGAAAAAGTTGGAAGAAAAGTTATATTTGTGAATGGTTCATTATATGATAAAAGTGGAAAAGTTTATGCTTCCGCAAATTCAACAGAACTCGTTGTTGAAGCTCCATTAAAGTAAATATTAAAAATAAAGTGCGGATGAGAGGAGTCGAACCTCCACGAGCAAAGCTCACTGGATCCTAAATCCAGCGCGTCTACCAGTTCCGCCACATCCGCTAAAATGTTGCGTGGGTCGCCGGGGACTTGAACCCCGAACCTGCGGATTAAGAGTCCGATGCTCTGCCAAATTGAGCTAGCGACCCCTTTTAAAGAATAACTTAGATTATGATAGTTAAGTATAAATTTTTTCTATTTATTGTTTAATAAAATCAGTTAACATAGAAAAATAATTAAGTTGCGGGCTGTGGCTCAGTTTGGCTAGAGCGCTTGGTTTGGGACCAAGAGGTCGTGAGTTCGAATCTCACCAGCCCGACATCCCTGCGGGTGTAGCTTAATGGCAAAGCTCCAGCCTTCCAAGCTGGCTATGAGGGTTCGATTCCCTTCACCCGCTCTGGCAGAGCTCTCGTAGCTCAAATGGATAGAGCAACAGACTTCTAATCTGTAGGTTGTAGGTTCGAGTCCTACCGAGAGCGCCGTGGTGATCGTAGCTCAGTTGGTTAGAGCGCCTGGTTGTGGTCCAGGAGGTCGCGGGTTCGAATCCCGTCGGTCACCCTTAATTTATAGGAGATAAATGAAATATAAAGTTAAAAAAATTGGTGACTTTGAGTCGTCAATTGAAATTACTATTGATTTTGATGATCTAGAAGAAAAAAAAGATGATGCAATTTCAAAAATTGGTAAGTCTTTAAAAGTAAAAGGCTTTAGACCCGGTAAAATCCCAAAAAATATTGTAGTTAGAGAAGTAGGTGAAGATTACGTTTTAGAAGAAGCTATAGACTTGTATTTACCTGAACAAATATTCGATATTTTAAATAAAGAAGAAATTAGTCCTGCTGTAAGGCCAGTAATTAAAGACCTAAAGAAAGAAAAAAAATCTTTCAAAATTGAAGTCCTGATAACATTATGGCCAAAACTTTCTAAGCTTCCAAAACTAGAGCAAACAATTGAGGTTGAATCAATTGAGCCTACTGAGGAAGAAATCAATGAGCAAATTGAACGAATAAAGCTTCAGTTTGGAGAAGTTGAAAAAGTTGACAGACCTGCGAAAGAAAAAGATTATTTATTAATTAATATTTCTGGTTCAGAAAATGGTAATGAGTTAAAAGATTTTAATTATCAAGATTACCTTTACGAATTAGGCAGTGCATTACTTACTCCATCCCTAGATTCAAAATTAGAAGGTGTATCTAGCGGCGCTATTATTAAATTCAATGATGACATACCCGCTTTGGGAAAAAGCAACATAGAAATTTCTGTACTAGTAAAAGAAATTAAAGAAAAAATTATGCCTGAACTCACAGATGATTGGGTTTCTTCAGTTACTGAATTTGAAACTGTCAAAGAGATGAATGAAGAGTTACATAAGAATATTCAAAATGTTAAAAAAAGACAAGTAGCTAATCAATATCAAGGTCTGTTAACTTCTAAGCTTATTGAAGAATCAAAATTAGAACTACCAGAGCAGTTAGTTATTGCTGAAATGGATAGTATATTACAAAATTTTATGAATGAACTTCAGCAAAATAATATAAAAATAGATGACTATTTGCAAATTACAGGCCTAACAGAGGAGACACTTCAAGATGATTTAAAAAATCAAGCTACACGTAATTTATCTATGGTTGTTATTTTGGACAAGGTTGTCGAGGATCAGGAACTGAAACTTGATGATAAAGAAATCAGTCTTATAGATGAACATATGTCTACTCATGATGGAAGTGAGGCAGATTCTGCAAGTCATAAATTAAATTTAGAGTCAGAATCTCTCAGAAATAAAGCAATGTTGCATATTTTACAGCAAGGTGTATCAGTTGATAAGAATGGTGAAAAAGTATACCTACAAGATGTGTACAATCAAGAAGAGGATTTAGGAGAGGAAGAATAATATGAAAGAGATACCTTCAAATTATGTTATCCCCACAGTTATTGAAAATACTAACAGGGGTGAAAGAGCTTTTGATATATATTCAAGACTTTTAAAGGATAGAATTATATTTTTAGGAACACCAATCGATGATGGTGTTGCAAACTCTATTATGGCTCAATTATTACATTTAGAATCTGAAGATCCGGACAAAGATATATTTATGTATATCAATTCTCCGGGTGGTTCTATAACATCATTGTTTACAATTTATGACACAATGAATTATATAAAACCTGATATTTCCACAGTTTGCATGGGCTTAGCCGCCTCAGCCGCCTCAGTCATTTTAGCTGGAGGCACAAAAGGAAAAAGATACAGCCTGCCGAATGCAAGAATTATGTTACACCAACCTTCAGGCGGAATGGAAGGTACTGTAGCTGATATGGAGAGAAATTTTGATTTGATAGTATCTATGAGAACTCAATTAAACGGTCTATTAGCTGATTTTACTGGTAAAGACGTTGAAAAAGTAGCAGAAGATACAGACAGAGATTTTTGGATGACCGCGCAAGATGCTAAAGAATACGGTATAGTAGATGAGGTGCTAATTCAAAGGGAGTTAGCCGAAAAAAAATAACTAGAACAACAGGGTAGTTAAAAATGGCAAATAAAGACTCATCTCAAGCACTTAAGTGCAGTTTTTGTGGTAAATCTCAAAAACAAGTAATAAAACTAATTGCAGGTCCAGGAGTTTACATTTGTGATGAGTGTATTGAGCTTTGTCTCGAAATCATTGAAGAAGAAAAAGTAGAAAAACTTGATACTTCTCCTGAAGAATATTTACCTTTACCTAAAGAAATAAATCAGTCTTTAAATGAATTTATAATTGGCCAAGAGGAAGCAAAGAAGACACTTTCTGTAGCTGTCTACAATCACTATAAAAGAATATACAAAGGTGATTCAGTTGATAGTGACTTAGAAATTCAAAAATCTAATGTTTTATTACTTGGCCCAACAGGTAGTGGAAAAACTCTTCTCGCACAAACATTGGCTAAAACTTTAAATGTGCCCTTTGCGATTGCAGATGCTACAACTCTTACTGAGGCTGGATATGTTGGTGAAGATGTTGAAAATATTCTTCTCACTTTGATTCAAGCTGCTGACTATGACATCCAACGTGCAGAAAAAGGAATAATTTATATTGATGAAATTGATAAAATAACTAGAAAATCTGACAACCCATCTATAACTAGAGATGTATCTGGAGAAGGTGTCCAACAAGCTTTATTAAAAATTCTTGAAGGGACAACCGCACAAGTTCCTCCACAAGGGGGCAGAAAACATCCACAACAAGAATATTTGCAGATTGATACAACAAATGTTCTTTTTATTGTTGGTGGGGCGTTTGATGGTCTTGATCAAATTATTAGTAAAAGACTAGGAGAAAATACAATTGGATTTAACACAACAATTAATGATGTTAAAGATTATAAGAAGGAAGAGTTGTTCAAATTCGTTGAACCAAAAGATTTAATCAAGTACGGACTAATTCCAGAATTTATTGGTAGATTACCAATAGCAACAAGTGTAAATGAATTAGACAAAGATGCATTAATTGAAATTTTGACTAAACCAAAAAATGCAATCACAAAACAATTTGTAAAAATGTTTCAGTTAGATGATATTGATTTAGTTTTCACCGACGATTCATTAGAAGCTATGGCTGATTTAGCATTAGCAAGAAAAACTGGTGCAAGAGGTTTAAGATCAATTCTAGAAAAAATTCTTCTAGAGCAGATGTATGAGTCACCTTCAAGGAAAGATATTACCAAAATAATCATCGACAAAGAAAATGTACTCGATGATATTGCTCCAAAAATGGTTCTAAAGGAGTCAAAAGACGACAAAACAGCATAAAATATACTTATGCAAAATGAAACCTATGATCCATTATCTATAGAGTCAAAATGGCAAGAAAAGTGGGAACAAGGTAAAAAATTTCAACCTACTGAATCTGATAAAAAGTTTTCAATTGTAATACCTCCTCCAAATGTTACTGGTTCACTTCATATGGGTCACGCATTAGAACATTCAATAATCGACGTGATAACAAGGGTCAAAAGAATGAACGGCTTTCAAACTCTGTGGCTTCCTGGTACAGACCATGCAGGTATTATTACTCAGCTTTTAGTAGAAAAAGATCTTGAGGAATCTGGAGTTACAAAACATGATCTAGGAAGAGATAATTTTTTATCAAAAGTATGGGAATGGAAAGAAAAATCAGGTGACAATATCACAAATCAAATGAAATCATTAGGAATGAGTTGTGATTGGTCGAGAGAAAGATTCACTATGGATGAAGGCTTATCTAAAGCTGTTTTAGAAGTTTTTGTTTCTTTATACGAGAATGATTTAATTTATAAGGGAACCAGGATGGTTAATTGGGACACAAAGTTGAAGTCTGCTGTATCAGATCTTGAAGTATCCTCAGAGACGCAATTAGGAAAATTGTGGACAATTAAGTACAAAGTCGGTGAAGAGTTTTTGTCGATAGCAACAACACGGCCTGAAACTTTACTAGGTGATACAGCAGTAGCAGTTAATCCAACTGATGATAGGTATAAACATTTAATTGGAAAAACTATTCAAATTCCTGTTGTTAACAGAGATGTAAAAATAATTGCTGATGAATATGTTGATAAAGATTTTGGTTCAGGATGTGTAAAAATAACTCCAGCACATGATTTTAACGATTATGAAATTGGCCAAAGGCACGATCTTGAATTGATACAATGCATTGATTTCGATGGAAAAATTGTAAATGATAATTTTGTTCCTGAACATCTTAGAGGCCTGGAAAGGTTTAAAGCAAGAGAAAAAATAATCCAAATTTTGGAAAAAGAAGGTCTTCTTGAGAAAGTTGAAGATCATGAAATACAAATTCCAAAAGGAGATAGATCAAAAACTATTTTAGAACCAATGATTTCTGATCAATGGTTTGTAAAAACTGAAAAACTTGCAAAAGATGCGATTCGAGTTGTTGAAGAAGATGAAGTTAAATTCATTCCCAAAAATTGGGAGAAAACCTATTTTGAATGGATGTACAATATCCAAGACTGGTGTGTTTCAAGGCAACAATGGTGGGGCCACAGAATTCCTGCATGGTACGATTCTGAAAAAAATGTATATGTGGGCTTAAGTGAAGAAGACGTTCGTAGTAAATACAAAATAGACAATAATATTCAACTTATCCAAGATGAAGACGTTCTTGATACTTGGTTTTCGTCAGCCCTATGGCCTTTTAGTACTCTTGGTTGGCCTGAAGAAACAGAGGATCTGTCTACTTACTATCCCACTACACTTCTTGTAACTGGTTTTGATATTATTTTCTTTTGGGTTGCTCGAATGATAATGATGGGTCTTTACTCAATGAATGCCATCCCATTTGGTGATATTTTAATTCATGGACTTGTCAGAGATTCAAAAGGCAGAAAAATGTCTAAAAGCCTTGGTAACACACTTGATCCTTTGGAATTATCTAAGAAACATGGAGCAGATGCATTAAGGTTTTCCTTAATTGAAAAAGCTAACCCCGGCCAAGATGTGCCATTTGATGAAGAGTGGACACAAGCTGCTAAAAAATTTGGAAATAAGATTTGGAATGCAGCAAAATTTATTCATATTTACACAGAAGGTCTTGAAGATAGAAAATTAACTGAAGTTAAGTTAATTGAAAATCGTTGGATATTAAATGAATTTAACATTTGCTTGAAAGAATTTAATAAGCTTTTTAATGAATATAAAATCTCAGATGCTTACAAGTTGCTTTATAATTTTCTTTGGTCTGATTTATTTGATTGGTATTTCGAATTTTCAAAAAATCTGATTGATAATGAAAATTATAAAGATGAAACACAAAAGGTCCTATTAAACGTTTTTCTTAACTCAATGAAAATATTAAATCCCGCAATGCCACATTTAACTGAAGAGATATGGTCTACGTTTAATAAGGAATTAATTATTGAGGGTACATGGCCTTCTAATTTTGAAATAAAATTTTCTGATAATGGTGAGTTTGATGATTTAAAGTCAATTATTAATCAAATCAGAAACTTTAAATCAAATTATAATTTAAAAAACAATCTTGTATTAGATGTAGTTAAGCAAAGTAATTATCCGGAATGGTATAACAATCAACTTGAAAGTATTGCAAAAATTAATGTGTTAGACGTTGATGCCGGTCGCAAATCAAAAGATAAAATTTTGACATTTCAATCAGGTAAAGTAGTTTTTGAAATATCAGCTAATAAGTATATAGATATCCAAGGTGAGATAAAAAGACTAAGTCAAAAAATTGAAAAGTTGAGTAAATCATTAGATGTTTCTAAAAATCGTTTAGAGAACGATAAGTTTGTAAAAAATGCAAAAGAAGAGTTAATTGAAGAAGAGAAAGCAAATATTGAAAAACTTTCATCTGAAATAGAAACTATTCAAAAAACACTATCTTCACTTGATAATTGACTAATTTAAAAAACTATCTAGAAGTAAAAGTAAATAATCGTGGTAATAAAAATTTAAATTATCTCAGTAGTTTTTTTTCAGAAACTGAATTATCAATCCTTTCTGATAAGACAATTTCTATTGTTGGTACAAACGGCAAATCTTCAACTGCAAATAACATATCTATGTTATTAAAAGGGTTAGATAAATCATATATTTCATTTACTTCTCCTCATTTATTTGACTACAAGGAAAGAATAACTGCTCACAAGGATTTAAATTTAAATCAATACATTCAATATTTAGAAAAATTTGAGTTGGAAAATAATATTATTTTAGGTTATTTTGAATCAACATTTCTAATTGCTGCTAAAGCATTTTTACATAATGATTTGGATTATTTTATCTGTGAAGCAGGTATTGGAGGTAAATATGATACAACTTCTATAATTCAAAGCAAAAATGTCGTTTTAACTTCAATTGGACTCGATCACACTGATATATTGGGACATAAAATAACAGATATATTAGATCAAAAAATCTACGTATCCAATGATATTACAACCTTGTTTGTTGGCATTTTGAATGAAGAATTAATCGAGATTATTAAATCAGATTATACAAATTATTCACAATCCATTTATTTGAGTGAATATTTAAAAAGTAAAAATATTTTATTTTCTAACTTAATATTTAAAGATTTAAATTATTACCTGTCTTTAATGGTTGTGGATTCGTTACTTCAAGACATAAAATATGCTGATTTAACAAATATAAAAATTCAAGAGGCAATAGGCAGATTTGAAATTGTAAGCGATTTTCCTGTAAAAATAATTGATGGTGCACACAATTATGAAGGAGTAGAAATACTTTTGCGTGATTTTGAAAACAAATATGGAAATTTAACTACTGATATATTTCTTGGATTTAAAAAAGGAAAAGATATTAATAAAATTCTCAATCTGTTCATCAAAAAAACAAATTACAATCTTCATTTAATAAAAGATAACACTTTTTTTGATCAAGAGATTACAAAAGAAATTGAATATTTGTTAGATAAAAATGGTATGAGTTATAAAATTACATCTTTAGAGCAATTTAAAAAAAATAAAAATCCTTCTATATTGTTAGGTAGTTTATATTTAATTGGAGAGTATAAAAAAAGGGAATTGTGATGAAAACGTTTTTTATGATTAAGCCAGACGGCGTAAAACGAAACCTCATTGGTGAAATAATATCGCGAGTTGAAGAAAAAGGTTTTAAAATAACAAAAATTAAAATGATGACAATTAATCAAAATTTAGCTGAGGAACACTATGGAGAACACAAAGATAAACCATTTTTTAGTGATCTTGTGAGTTTTATAACAAGTGGTCCCGTTGTAGCTATGCAAGTTGAGGGCGAAAACGTAGTAGCCCAAATAAGAAATCTTATGGGCGCTACAAACCCTTCAGATGCAACTCCAGGTTCAATTAGAGGAGATTTAGCTACAGAACTTGATAAAAATGTAGTGCACGGGTCAGATTCTGATGAAAGTGCTGAGAGAGAACTAAATTTATTCTTTTCGTAATAAATTTATTTTAAATGCATATTTAATAGATTAATCTAGATATACATGGCTGGTTTAAATTTAAGAAGAACATTATTTGGCGGTAATGATATTGCCATAGATTTGGGAACTGCAAATACCTTAATTTATGTAAAAGGAGTAGGTGTAGTAGTTGATGAACCTACTTTGCTGGCGGTAAACAAAGATGATCAATCTATTCTGACAATTGGTAAAGAAGCAAAAAAATTAGTTGGACGTGTTCCAGACTCTATTGAATTAGTAAAGCCATTAAGAGATGGAGTTATTTCTGAAATAGAAATGGCAGAAGAACTCGTTAAAACATTACTTACGAAGGCTATAGGAAGATCATATTCTTCACCAAGAATTGTAATTTGTGTACCTAATGGTGTTACGAGTGTGGAACAAAGATCTATTGAGACTGCTGCTCACGCAACCGGAGCATCGGAAGTGTTCACGGTAGAAGAACCAATGGCAGCTGCTATTGGAAGTGGTTTAAATATTTTTGAGCCATATGGAAATATGATTATTGATATTGGTGGAGGTACTACTGAAATTGCTGTTATTTCAATGGGAGATATTGTAAACGCTAACTCTGTAAGAGTTGGTGGAGAAGATATGACAGAGGTTTTAATTGATTGGCTGCGTGCTGAGCATCAAATATTAGTTGATTCAGGTATAGCTGAAAGTATTAAGCATGCTGTTGGATCTGCTTACCAATATGAAAGAGAGCCTCAAGTAACTGTAACCGGAAGAGATATTGTCAAGGGAATACCAAAACAGGTACTACTAGAAGCTAGTGACGTAAGAAATGCTTTAGCACCAGTTGTTAATAACATAGTTGAGGCAATTAGAATTTCTCTTTCTCAGACACCACCAGCTTTAGTATCAGACATAGACAAGGACGGAGCATGGATTACTGGTGGAGGATCTCTATTAAAGCAGATAGATAAAAAGATTGCGGAAGAACTTGGTATTCCAATTAATACATCAGAGGATCCTTTAAGCTCAGTTGTCATTGGATCAGGCATATGTCTTGAAAGGTTTCAAGATTTTAAATCTATATTAAAATTATCTCCAAGACCAAATTAAAACATGCAAAGTACAGAAGCTTTACCAAAAAGGAGTTATATCCTTTATATTCTTTTTATATTATTAAGTAGTTTGTTAATTCTCATTGATTACTTTTCTAATAAGGAATTGTCTAGTTATTTCCCAAATTCAGTAAATTTTGAATTTGAAATAGAAAACAGTGACTTTACGTTTATACAGAGATTCAATACCTTGTTTGAACAAAGAGCGCAATTAGTAAGTGAGAATATTAGGTTGGAACAAGAAGTTCAAGATTTGCGAAGTCTTGAAATTGTGAATAAAGAGTTACAACTTCAACTAGAGTCTTATGAATCGATTTCAACATTGTCTAATATTCAAAGTTTTGAACTTTTATCCAGTGGTTTTATTACAAAAAATTTAAATCTCGAATATTTAATTTATGGTGGTAATAATCAACAGCTAGAAGTAGGAGACCTGGTTATTAATGAAAAAGGTTTTGTAGTTGGATACCTTAGGGAAGTTTTCTATTCGTACTCAATTTTAGAGTCTCCTTACTCATCAGATTTTAATTTGGAGGTAATGGATAAATACAATAATACTTATTTAATAACTTCAAATGGTTCTGAAATGTTCATATCTTCTATATTGTTAGATAATTACAAAGACGATATTGATTTTCTATATACCGATATTTCATTTAATCACTCTGGAAAGTTTCCTGTTGTTGATACGAGACTTATAAATTTTGAATTACAAAACAACCAAATAAATGCATCTCTTAAATTTTTAGACAACTTTACATTCAATACAAAGCTTTTTATTCCAAAATTTAAATGACATTTTTTCGAAACTTTTTTAGATCAATCTATTTTGTAATTATTTTATTTTTTGAAACACTGATAAATTTTTTAATAGGCTTAGATTGGGTTGTGATTAGCCCTTTTTTTCTTTTAATATATTTTGTTTCAACAAAGAGATTTAATAATCACAATATTATTCCTTTAGTAATTTCTGGTTTATCATATGATATTTTTCTAAGTGAAAACTATTTGGGAGTTTATTCAATATTATTTCTTTTAGTCGCAATTATTTGTAACTATATTCAAAAAAGATTTCAATCTACTAATTACCAAGAAGTCATTTCTTTTACTTTTGGATTTCTAATTTATAATACAATTAATTTATCAGAAGCAAATTTTATTAGTTTTTTTATTCCATCCCTTTTAATCAATTATTTAATTTATTTTTTATATCAGAGAACTTTAGGTAATCGTGTTTAGCAAATTAAGATTAAACGTAATTTTTTTGATTTTTGCTATTTTTTTATCGTTAATATTTAGAGAACTTTTTATTCTTCAAATCATAAATAATGATGAAAATACTCAGGATATAATAAGTCAAAATTTTGAAACTTTTTATATTCCTGCACCAAGGGGTGAAATACTAGATCTCAATGGAAATAAACTAGCAGAGTCTATTCTTGAGCCATACTTGTTTCTAAATCAGAAGAAAATAAACGAAGAAAATATAACGATATATAAACAGTTTATTTCTTTTAATTTTAATGAGTTAACTAATGCAGAAATAGATAATTTTTTCAATTCACAAGAATTATTTGTAGAAATTGCCAACTTAAATGAATATGAAACGGATTTGAGAATAAAAATACAAGACTATGAAGCTTTTGAAATTTTTAACCAGCCAAAAAGAACATACATTTATAAAGAGTTATTCTCGCATGTTATAGGTTACATCGGTAAACCTAATCAAAATGAGCTTATTGAGTATTCGAATGCTTTTGGAAACAAAACTGTTGGTAAAAATGGGCTTGAAAGATATTACGAAAATATCCTTAGCGGTAAACCATCTGAAATTACACTACAAAATGGAGAAATTATTGAAATTACACCTGCTGTACCAGGTAAAGATATTCAAATTACAGTTGATGTCAACGCCCAGGAAGTAGTTAAAGAATCACTTCAACAGGGAATAATTCTTGCGAATAAATCTTTTGATACAGTAAATTTAATCGAAAGAGGAGCAGTAGTTGTTCAGAAAATAGAGACTGGAGAAATAACTGCAATGGTTTCACTTCCTGATTTTGATCCAAATCAATTTGTTTCGGGAATTTCAGAATTTGAATTCAAAAAACTTAACCGAACTCAAGCTTTTAATAATTTTGCCATACAAGGACTTTACCCACCTGGGTCTGTATTCAAAGTTGTTGCTTATTGGTTAGCAGTTAATGAAGGAATTTTTCCTGAGGATGCTTCAAATTCAGGACAATATGTAAATTGCGAAGGTAGTCTTTCTTTTGGTTTTGACGACGGATCTAAGCAAGTATATCAAGATTGGAAACCAGAAGGCCATGGAAGAGTTAATTTAAGTGAAGCTTTAAAACAATCATGTAATGTTTATTTTTGGGATATTGCTTTAAAAATTTGGAGAACATTTGGAAATACTGATTCTGAGGCAATGTTACAAGAATACTCAAAAGAACTAGGTTTTAGCTCTTTATCTAAAATAGATTTACCATTCGAAAAAGAAGGTGTGATACCTGATAGAGAGTTGTTTGAGGATTGGAAAATTTCTAAACCAGAGTTAGTAAGACCAGAAGGATGGTTAGGTGGAGATTTGATGAACCTCATTATCGGACAAGGTGCTATAACTACAACACCCATCCAAGTATCTAATGCTTATAGAGCACTTCTTACAGGCATTAAATCAAATCCTTATCTTTTTAAAGAAGATTTAAATATAAATGAAGAAAATATAAATATAAGTTCTGAATTTATAAACTTTTTATTAGAGGACTTAAATTTAGTCACAAATCCTGGCGGTACTGCTTATAGATCTTTTCAAGTATTGGGAGATTTGACTTATGATATTGGTGGCAAAACAGGTACAGCACAAAATGCTGGTGATTTAAATAACACTTCTTGGTTTGTAGGTGTTGATTCTATTTCCAATCCTGAGTATTTAATAGTAACAGTGGTTGAAGAAGGGGGATCAGGAAGTGCTGTAGCTGCACCAGTGTCTAGAAGGATAATCCAGTATTTACTGGAAGAAAATTTGACTCCTGTAGAATTCGGAGAAATTACAGAATGATTAATAGAAGAATTACAATTTTAGGTCCTGAAGGAACAAATGTTTACGTAATTTTTCAGTATTTAATTTTTTGTGTAGTCTCTTGGTTTACTTTGTTCAATATAACAAATGAGATTGGTCTAGACATTCAGAATGTACTTGTTAGACAAATTACATTTACACTTCTAGGACTTACCGTGTTCTTTTTATTTACATATGTGTCAATAAGTA